>AUXO012452264.1_pt1 | contig 20426 bp, 16 predicted proteins | sample 768731 | NCBI WGS metagenome assembly AUXO01 (sample SAMN02715735, study PRJNA202380) | gut metagenome | biome: sheep rumen | host: Ovis aries | place: New Zealand: Palmerston North
CAATATGTGCCGGACATCGTAGCTAAAACGCGCCCTACCGATTATTTTGAGTACCGGGGCCTGGTATTAAGCAACCGGGATGCCACAGGAGAAACTGTTGCCGAGCTTCCGGTCGTAGCCAGCCTGTCCAATGCGGCGGATTATATCTGCCGGGAATGGGTGGACGAAGTATTTGTGTACCCCTCGCACCTGGCAGATATCAGCGTGCAGCAGGCCGATGAGCTGTCTGGCGTTGAAGGGTTCATTTATGATTCGCTGAATATTTCTGCCATAGCGAACTATAAAATAGCAAGGGGAAGCAAAAAAATTGCGGAGCCAGGTTCTGCCACAGTAGCCACCTTAATTGAGCAGTGCCGCCAGATGGCGATACCGGTTCATATCCGCCTGCCGTTGTCCAACATCGGCAGTAAAAGTTTTGTGGAAAAAGTGGGCAGCTATAATGTGCTGACAACCACATCCTATTATATGTCTCCCATTCAGCTGACCTTAAAACGCCTGCTGGATATTGCCGGCGGTATTGTAGGAAGCATGCTGGCTTTATTTATTATTGCCATAGTAGGACCGAAAATAAAAAAAGAGAGTCCGGGGCCAATTTTGTTCAAACAGACCCGTATCGGACTCAATGGGCGAAAGTTTACCTGCTATAAAATCCGTTCCATGTACATGGATGCAGAAGAACGCAAGGCAGAACTGATGAAGGAAAACCGTGTCTTGGACGGAATGATGTTCAAGATGGACTGGGATCCACGCATCATCGGGAACAAGATTGTAGACGGAAAACAGGTAACGGGAATTGGAGAATATATTCGCAGTCGCTCATTAGATGAGTTCCCACAATTTTTTAATGTGTTGCTAAATGATATGAGTTTGGTAGGTACCCGTCCACCGACAGAGGATGAATGGGAAAAATACAAATACCATCACCGAGCAAGGCTGGCAACGAAGCCGGGCATTACTGGCATGTGGCAGGTAAGCGGGCGAAGTAAAATTACTGACTTTGAAGAAGTTGTGAAATTGGATACGGAATACATTGATAATTGGAGCATCGGTCTAGACTTGCGTATTTTGTTAAAGACCATTAAAGTGGTGCTGAATAAAGACGGAGCAATGTGATTGTTAGATTGTTAATAATACTTTATTAGTTTGGGAGGCATCTGATGAAAGGAATTATTTTGGCCGGTGGTGCAGGTACACGGTTATACCCATTAACATTGGTCACATCAAAACAATTATTGCCGGTGTACAATAAGCCTATGATTTACTATCCGTTAAGCACACTGATGCTGGCAAGGATACGGGAAGTCCTGATAATCAGTACTCCTGAAGATACGCCACGAATCGAAAAACTGCTCGGAGATGGCAGGCAGTTTGGCATGATTTTGCATTATATAGTTCAGGAAAAACCGGAAGGGCTTGCACAGGCTTTTACGATTGGCAAGGATTTTATCGGGGAAGACAGTTGTGCCATGATTCTTGGCGATAACATTTTTTATGGTAATGGTCTTGGGTATAAGCTGGAGGCTGCTTCTAAGGCGGCGGATGCCGGTGAAGCAACTATATTCGGGTATTATGTTGATGATCCGCAACGTTTTGGCATTATGGAATTTGTAAATGCCGACAATCAATCCGGTCAAGGTGTAAAGGTTCTGTCTGTAGAAGAAAAACCTAAAAATCCAAAGTCCAATTATGCGATTGTGGGACTCTATTTTTACCCTAAAGGTGTCAGCGAAATGGCGGCAAAAGTACGGCCGAGTGCCAGAGGGGAGCTTGAAATTACTACACTCAATGAAATGTATTTGAATGAAAAAAGGCTTAATGCTCAGTTGTTGGGGCGCGGCTTTACTTGGTTAGATGCAGGTACATTTGATTCGCTTTGTAAAGCCACAAATTTTGTGTGTATGATCGAACAGTATCAGGGAATGGTCATTTCTGCACCGGAGGAAATAGCATATCGATGTGGTTGGATTGATGACAAAACTCTTAAGAAAAGTGCAAAAAAATACGGTAAAAGTCCGTATGGAGAGCATCTTATGGCCGTATTGGAAGGGAAAGTTATATTATAAAGATGACACTGTAATTTATGAAAATATTATAACAGGTGGAATAAGCTTAATTAAGTGATGTTGTATTTTTAAAGGTTATAATAGTTTGATAGGTAATTTAACACAAAGTTGTAGCATTGTATGAAAGGGGATTTGATTATGGGTTTGATTCACTTTAATGTGCCGCCATTTGTTGGTACAGAGTTTAAATATATGCACGAAGCCGCAGCAATTAACCATAAAATTTGCGGTGATGGGCCATTTACGTATAAATGTAATACATGGCTGGAAAAACGTTTTGGAACTAAAAAAGCAATGCTTACCACAAGTGGCTCGAGTGCATTAGATATGGCTGCATTGCTTTGCGGGTTAAAACCAGGCGATGAAGTTATTCTTCCAAGCTTTACTTTCTCGTCTACGGCAAATTCATTTGTGCTTGCAGGTGCAAAACTGGTTTTTGTAGATATACGGCCAGATACCATGAACATTGATGAAACTAAAATTGAAGCAGCTATTACTGATAAAACAAAAGTAATAGTACCTGTCCATTATGCAGGAGTGGCTTGTGAAATGGATGTAATTATGAATATTGCTAAGAAGCACAACCTTATGGTTGTAGAAGATGCTGCCCAAGGAGTTATGAGTTCTTATAAAGGTAGAGCGCTCGGAACCATCGGTGATTTTGGCTGTTATTCTTTCCATGAAACAAAGAATTATTCTATGGGCGAAGGTGGAGCCATTCTTATTAATAATGAAGCCTATATTGAAAAAGCGGAGATTCTACGGGAAAAAGGAACAAACCGTTCACAATTCTTCCGTGGACAAGTAGCCAAATATAACTGGGTTGACTTTGGTGACAGTTATCTTCAGTCTGATTTGAATGCTGCATACTTATGGGCACAACTTGAAGTTGCAGATGTGATTAATGAAAACAGACTGAAAACATGGAATAGATATTGGAATGCTTTTAAACGCTATGAGGACGAGGGAAAGATTGTTTTACCAACAATTCCAAATTGTTGTGTTCATAATGCACATATGTTTTATATCAAATTTAAGAATCTTGATACAAGACAAAAATATATTAAATTTATGAAAGATAATGAAATCCTCTGTTCATTCCATTATGTTCCGTTGCATTCTGCACCTGCTGGTGTTAAATTTGGCCATTTTCATGGAGAGGATTTGTACACTACTGCAGAAAGTGATCGCTTAGTACGTCTACCTTTGTATTATAATATAGCACTAGAAGATTTAGAAAAAGTAATAATAAAAACTTGTGAATTTTTAAAAAAATGCTAATAGTTGATGAGGTAATTTTTTAAATGCTGCGTGTTGCACAAGTTGTAGGGAAAATGAGCCCTGGTGGGAAAAAGAATTTAATATTGGAATATTATCGTCATATTGACAGGGAAAAAGTGCAGTTTGATTTTATCTGTGATTTAGATTCGGAGGATTTTTCTGCAAAAGAAATTGAAAAGCTTGGTGGACGGATTTATATGATACCGCCATACCAAAAAATCATTGCCAATATGAAAGAGATGAAACGTATCTGTCAAATTAATAACTATCAGGTTATGCATGCCTGGAATAGTACGATGAATGTTTTTCCGATGTGGATAGCCAAATCTGTCGGGATTCCGGTTCGGATAAATGAATCAATTTCTATGGCACACGAAGGAGATTGGAGAACTAAAATTAAAAAAATTTTGCGTCCCATGTCTACGTTGTTTGCAACGCATTATATGGCATGTGGCGAAGATTGTGGCCGTTGGCAGTTTGGGGACAAATTGTTTGATATGGGGAAAGTAGATGTATTCAAGACTGTTATCAATACCGGGTTTAATACTTATAATTCTATTGTAAGGGATAGTACACGTAAAAAATATGGTTGGGAAAATAGAATTGTTATTGGCCATATTGGTCGTTTTGTACCACAAAAAAACACAATACGACTTATTGAAATATTTGCTGCTATAGCAGCAAAAGAGCCTAAAGCAGTATTGTGCCTTATTGGTGATGGAGAACTAAAAGAAAAGGTGTTAGATCGAATAAAAGTGTTAGGAATAGAAAACAAAGTCAATTATCTTGGAAGGCGGGAAGATATACAACAGTTTTACAATGCTATGGATTGTTTTTTGTTGCCAAGTTTATATGAAGGGCTTCCCGTTGTTGGGCTTGAAGCTGAAAGCTGCGGTCTTCCTATGTTTTTTTCCACAGAGGTTACGAGAGAAGCAAACGCCTGTGAACTTGGTCATTTTATAGAATTAAGTAAGAGTGATGATTATTGGGCGGATGCGGTTCTGAAAGCGTGTAGAGAGAATATGCCGAAACGAAGAAGTCATGCAAAAGAAGTTGCTGATGCTGGCTTTGACTCTGCATCAGAAGCTTTAAGATTACAAGACTATTATTTGAAAGCGGTAAAAGAAAGATGCAGAAAATGATAAGTGTAATTATTCCTGTATATAATTCTGAAAAATTCTTAAAAAAATGCATCGACAGTATTATAAATCAATCCTTTTCTGATTATGAAGTTATACTTGTAGATGATGGTTCTAATGATAATAGCGGTTTAATATGTGATTGGTATCAGAGCAGGTATTCAAATATAAAAGCAATTCATGGTAATAATGGTGGACCATCAATTGCCAGAAATGAAGCTGTTAAATTTTCAAAAGGCGAGCTAATTACATTTATTGATAGTGATGATTACGTTACAAATGACTATTTAGAAACTCTGTACGTAACACTTATTTCGAATAATGCTGATATTAGTATTGTTTTAATGAGTAAAGTTGAAGAAAATGAAGAACCAAGGTTAAGTTACAAAAGGGAAACAGCCATATTAAGTGGAAGAGAAGCACTTCTCAATGTTCTCTATCAAAAGGATATTGATACAACGCCGTGCGGTATGCTTTTTAAAAGAAATATAGTGATAGCAAATCCGTTTCCTGTGAAAAAATACCATGAAGATGATTTTACAATGTTTAAGTATTTTGAATCTTCGGATGTGGTTTGCCTTGTAAGGGAAGTAAAATACTTTTATGTTCAACATACATCGAGTATAATGCATACTTATTCAAAAAAGATAATCGAAGATGAGCTTGAAGCGGCAGATAACCTTGTAAATTACTTTAGTGAAGTGGATTCGCAACTTTTAAAGGCAGCGATTTCTAAAAAATTTAGTAACTATTGCCAAGTCTTATTAAAAGACCCTGAAAAAGAACATTTAAGTAGTACCACATATAGTAAAATAGATGAATTTTTAAAAGAAACCGCCTTAAAGATTCTATTTGATAATAAAACAAGATTGAAGAATAAGATTGCAGCAGCTACGATATTTATAGGTGGGGTTAAAGGACTATTTTTTTTAAATAATATTATTTTAAGATTGTCAAAACTGAAGGGTTAAATAATGTTGTTAAAAAATAGATATAAATTTAGTCTAAGCAAATTATTGGTATATATTGAGTTCTTTTTAATTATATATCAATCTGGTACTGTGCAGGCTGCTATAAATTCGGAAGATATTTTGTTTATAGCATTACGTATAGTTCAATTAACAATTGCGCTAATTTTGGCTATAAAGGGCTTTACGCGAAAAAACGTTTTTTTTAATGCGGTAAAATTGTTAATCATTTTGGAAGCGTTCGCATTGATTAATTTTTTTAATTTTTCGCAATCGGCTGCTGCGCTTCAATATCGAATTTTTCTTTTTCTGATTTTTTTTGGAATGATTGGATATTGTAAAAAGCGTATTGATATTTTAGAAGTTTTTTACAATATTTTAGTTTTTATTGCAGCAATTACAATGATTATGTACGTAATTGTTGGGCTTATGAACGTGCCATTAGATTATTCTATAATGCATATTCCCGGGGGAGTTTATTACAAAAATTATTATAATATATTTTATTCTTATAGCGAGAAAACAATACCGAGAATATGCGGTTTGTTCTGGGAACCTGGTGTTTATCAAATATATCTTAATCTTGGACTGTTCATTTATGTAGTTAAGAATAAGAAACAGATATTAGAATTTTTATTACTGATAATGAGTGTATTGTTTACACAGTCTACAACTGGATATATGATTGCTGCGATTATTTGTGGTGTCCATTTCACGAGGAGCAAATGGTTTGCTAAAAAGAGTAAAATTGTAATAAATTTTATCATGTCTGTTGCGGTTTTAACTATCATTGCGCTATCTTACATTCAAAAAAAACTGGAAACCAATTTTATAGGTGATTCTTACAGTTTAAGAATTGGTGATATTTTTTTATCATTGTCGTTGTTTGCTCAACAACCATTTTTTGGTACTGGGTTTTATAATACAGCCGCTTTTACAATGCTTGATCAATTTGGACGTGGTAATTCTAATGGGTTGCTAACTTGGCTTTATACAACAGGTATTGTTGGGATGTTCCTTGCTGCCTTTCCTTATTTTTATAATATTATGCATACTAATGATAAAGTGATAAAAACGAATCGAATTCTTCTTTTGATAGTTGTCGCAATGATAAATTTAACTGAGCCAATTTACAATCTTGCACTTATGATTTTTATAGAGGCTTATGTTTATTATTTAGCTTTAAACAAAGGAAGGCCTTTTTAAATAATTGATAGAGACTTCCTACTAATCAAGGATTTTTTGAAAGAAGAGGTTAGACGTGGTTATAAAATTTCAATTAAGAAAAAGAAGGATGTACAACATGCTATAAAATGATGGATACTCACCAAAGGTATATAAGTGGTTGTCTTGGTGCTTTTGGGAAGGGGAAATGATGAAGATACTTATAGTTACAACAAGGTTTTTTCCGTACGGGAGCGCAACTAGTGAGGTAGTAGGTAATTTAGCAGAAGCATTGAGAGATTATGGTTGTGATGTTCATATTCTAGCAATGACACGATTCAAAAAAGATGCAGTATATGAAAAGTGGAGGGGTATATCTGTTCATAAAATATTTGCACCAGAAATGATAACTCGTGAGCAATTCCGGAATGAATGGAAGAGCAGTCCGATTGAATGCATTAAAGGAATAAGCGTCAAGACAATTAACAGAATTTTAAGGAAAACGACATCATACTATCGCACCTATTCAATAGATTATTCAATGCTCCGCAAATATCAGAGAGGAATCTGTGATGAATTGAATCATGGGTTTGATTTGTGTTTAGCGACTTTAATGCCAATTGAGGCAGTAGTTGCTTGCTTTAATATTCCATTAAAGAATGCTCTCTTTGGAATATATCAGTTAGATCCATTCTGGAACAATGAAGATCTTCCGCTAAAACTACAAAATGAAAGATTTGGTTTGGAAACAAAAATTGTTATGAATAGCGATTTTTGTATGACAACTCCTATAATCAAGAAGACCAATACTCTTAAAAATGAAGATTTGGCTTCTAAGTATGTTGCTGTGGAATTTCCATGCCTAAAAGAAATCCGAAATAATTTTAGAGGCCGAGAACAGAAAGATAATATTATTCATTGTGTTTTTCTAGGCACATTATATCGTGGTTTGAGACCACCAGAAAAACTGGTAGAGATTATATCTAGGATTAGATTGGCGTCTATTGCTTTTGATTTTTATGGTAACGGACAAGATCTTATACAGAAGTCCGAACATTATGAAGATTCAAAGGCTCGCGTCAACCTATTTGGACAAGTGTCATCTTCAAAAGCGGAGGAAATTAGGGAGAGTGCAAATGTCCTTATAAACATCGATAATACGAGCACAACGCTTGTTCCAAGTAAGATATTCGGATATGTAAGCACAGGCCTTCCAATAATAAACTGCTATTTTTCAGAAGAAAGCCATGTGTTGGAATATTTAAGAAGATATCCTAAATGCCTCAATATATGTTTGCTAAACAGTCCGGAGGAAAATGCAAAGAAAATTGAGGAGTTTATATTATCGTTAAGTGGAGATCGTTTGCCGTTTAATGACGTAAAAAAACTGTACTTGCAAAATACACCAGACTATGTTGCGAGGCAGTGTTTGGATGCAATAATACAGTGCAGAACAAATAATTGAACTGTAATTTTTATGGGAGGATAATTAATATGTCATCATTTAGCGGAGCAACATTGATGATCACAGGAGGCACTGGCTCCTTTGGCAATACTGTTTTAAAACATTTTCTGGAGACCGATATAGGCCAGATACGTATATTCTCTCGTGATGAGAAGAAGCAGGATGATATGCGACATGAATTACAGGCAAAACATCCAGATGCTGCAGGGAAGGTCAAGTTTTTTGTTGGAGATGTGCGAGATCCTCGTTCTGTGGCTGACGCAATGCCGGGTGTGGACTATATTTTCCATGCCGCTGCTCTTAAACAGGTTCCGAGCTGCGAGTTTTTCCCCATGCAGGCTGTCAAGACTAATGTTGAAGGAACGGATAATGTGCTTCATGCCGCCATTGATGCCGGTGTAAAAAGGGTTGTATGTTTAAGTACAGATAAGGCTGCATATCCAATTAATGCTATGGGTATTTCTAAGGCAATGATGGAGCATGTTATTGTTGCAAATGCTCGTGTGGCCGCCGAGCGTGGCGGAACCGTTATCTGCTGTACGAGGTACGGTAATGTGATGTGTTCTCGTGGTTCTGTAATTCCGCTCTTCATTGATCAGATTCATGCTGGTAATCCGATAACGATTACTGACCCCAACATGACACGTTTCCTCATGAATCTTGATGAAGCTGTTGAGTTGGTGCGCTTTGCTTTTGATCATGCTAACCCTGGAGACCTCTTCATACAGAAGGCTGATGCTAGCACTATTGGAGACTTAGCTAAATCAGTACAACAACTATTCGGTGATACGGGTACTAAAGTTATCGGAACTCGACATGGTGAGAAACTTTATGAGACCTTAATGACTCGTGAAGAGAGACTTCGTTCAGAAGACATAGGAAACTACTTCCGCGTGGCTGCAGACAATCGAGATTTGAACTATGATAAGTACTTTGTTAAGGGTCGGGTTCAGACCATGGCTGATGAAGCATACACAAGCCATAATACTCGGAGATTGGATGTTGAAGGGATTGTAAAGAAGATCCTGACTACAGATTATGTGCAAGAGGAATTAAATGGAATTCGTCATAATTAAAGGGTAGGAGAATAATAGAAGACGGAGTTACAATTAGAAAATGAAAGTATTGATAACAGGCGCGGCAGGCTTTGTTGGTTGTAATCTTGTTGAAAATTTGAAAAACATCCGTGATAGCAAGAATAAAACGCGGCCTGCTTTAAAGGTAGATGAAATATATGAATATGATCGAAATAACAGCATGGAAGATTTGGAAAGATTCTGCTCTGACTGTGATTTCGTATTCAATCTTGCCGGTGTGAATCGGCCAAAGGACCCGGGGGAATTCAAGGCCGGTAACTTCGGATTTGCTTCCACACTTCTTGATACACTCAAAAAACATGGAAATAAATGTCCGGTTATGCTAAGTTCTTCGGTTCAGGCTACCCTTGCTGGCAGATTCGGAACATCGGAGTATGGCCTAAGCAAGAAGGCAGGAGAAGAGTTGTTTTTCGAATATGCGAAAGAGACAGGAACAACGGTATATGTTTATCGCTTCCCAAATCTTGTCGGAAAATGGGTTAGACCAAACTACAACTCTGCTGTAGGAACTTTCTGTAACAATATAGCCAATGATCTGCCGATTACTGTGAATGATCCTGCTGTTGAGCTTGAGATGCTTTTTATTGATGATCTTATCGAAGAGATGTATGACGCAATGGAAGGACACCCACACCGGTGCGAATATCCTTCTGCTGATAGAAGGTGGGACGGACTGACGCCGAAAGCGGATGAGCATGGTAGATATTGTTATGCACCTGTGACTCACAAGGCTACGCTTGGATACATTGTTGAATGCCTTCATATTTTCCATGACCAGCCGAAAACTCTGATAATGCCAACAATTGCTCCAGGAAGTTTTGAGAAGAAGCTCTACTCTATGTACCTGTCGTATCTTCCCAAAGAGAAGGTTTCTTTCGATTTGAAGATGAATTGCGATGACAGAGGGAGTTTTACGGAATTACTTAAGACTACAGATCACGGGCAGTTCAGTGTCAATATCAGCAAACCCGGCATTACAAAAGGGCAGCACTGGCACAATAGTAAATGGGAGTTTTTCATTGTAGTTTCCGGACATGGTATTATTCAGGAGCGGAAGATCGGTACAGATGAAGTGATTGAATTTGAAGTAACGGGTGAGAGGATACAGGCAGTTCATATGCTGCCAGGATATACACACAACATCATCAACCTATCAACCACAGAAAACCTTGTAACGTTGATGTGGGCGAATGAGATATTTGATAGCAACCATCCGGATACGTTCTTTGAACCGGTGAAGTGAATAGATGGAGTGAAGTGACATGGCTAATTGGAAAGAAAACGGAAATCTAAAACTGCTTATTATTGTAGGGACAAGACCAGAGATCATCCGACTGGCTGCGGTCATTAAGAAGTGTCGAAAGTATTTTGATACGATTTTGGCGCATACGGGACAGAACTATGACTATAACCTAAACGGGGTGTTTTTTAGAGATCTCGAACTTGATGACCCGGAAGTCTATATGCAAGCTGTTGGGGATAATCTGGGGCAGACCATGGGAAACATCATAGCCAAGAGCTATGAATTGATGGTTGAGCTTCAACCAGATGCAGTGCTGGTTCTTGGGGATACAAACAGCTGCCTCTCCGTTATAGGAGCAAAGCGTTTGCACATTCCGATTTTTCACATGGAGGCAGGAAATCGCTGTAAGGATGAATGTCTTCCGGAGGAAACGAATCGACGGATTGTAGACATCATCTCTGACGTAAATCTGGCTTATTCTGAACATGCAAGAAGATATCTCGCTGATTGTGGGCTTCCCAAAGAACGCACGTATGTTACCGGAAGCCCTATGGCTGAAGTGTTGCGGATGAATTTGGAGAAGATAGAGAATAGCGATATTCATACTAGACTCGGCTTGGAGAAAGGGAAATACATTCTCTTATCAGCACATCGTGAGGAGAATATTGATACGGAGAAGAACTTTATATCATTATTTACTGCTATTAACAAGATGGCTGGGAAGTATGATATACCAATCTTGTATTCCTGCCATCCCAGAAGCAAAAAGAGATTGGAAGCAAGTGGGTTTGAATTGGATAAACGTGTGATTCAGCATGAGCCGCTTGGATTTCACGACTATAACTGCCTGCAAATGAATGCGTTTGCAGTTGTGAGCGATAGTGGGACACTTCCAGAAGAGAGCAGTTTCTTTACTGGTGTTGGTCATCCATTCCCGGCGGTGTGTATCAGGACGAGCACGGAAAGACCGGAGGCTCTGGATAAGGGCTGTTTCATACTTAGTGGTATCGATACAATTGGGCTTCTACAAGCTGTAGACACTGCTGTAGAAATGGTTAAGAATGGTGACAATGGAATTCCAGTTCCAGATTATGTAGATGAGAATGTCAGCGATAAAGTAGTGAAAATTATTCAGAGCTATACTGGCGTTGTGAATAAGATGGTGTGGAGAAAGGAATAAGTTTCTTGCTAACATATCGTATAAGAATTATTGAAACGCAGGAAAAATAAGAACTGAAACTGTACAGAATAGGAAGGCTATTAATGGAGAATAAGTATTATACAGATGCTTTTTTAAAAGAAGAAGTAAAATGCGAATATAGAATTAGCAAGAAACAAAAGAAAATTTGGGCCGTTGAATTGGATTTATTTGAAAAACTCCTAGAAGTTTGTGATAAACATAAAATAAAGGTATTTGCATTCGGTGGGACATTGCTTGGCGCGGTAAGGCATGGAGGTTTTATTCCATGGGATGATGATATGGATGTGTGCCTTTTGCCAGAGGAATTTGGGAAATTAACAGAAGTTGCTGAAAAAGAGTTTAGGCAACCGTATTTTTTTCAAACTGCTCGTACAGATAGAAGGTTTCATATTGGTTATGCTAGGCTTAGAAACAGTGATACAACAGGCTTTATTCCATATAACGATTCAGTAGATTATAATAATGGAATATTTATAGATATATTTGTATTAAACGGATACAACAACAATAAAATAGAATTATATCTTCAGTTATTCCAACTTAGATTAATTGAAAAACTAATACACTCATATTATGTCGATTTAAAAACAAAACGGGGACTAAAAAAAGCAATTATGGGAGTAACAAAATGGATAGAACATAAAATGATTTCATATGATCAATTAATCAGTAAATATTCAAAAATACAGTCATTATATGATAAAAAGAGTGATAGGGTTACTATTTTAACTAGCAGCAATTGGTTTATGGAGAGATATTGGTGTAACAGGACTGATTTGGATGAAATGGTACTTTTACCATTTGAATCATTACAAATCCCTGCTCCAAAGAATTTTGATAGTGTTTTAAGAAATGCATACGGAAACTATATGCAGCTGCCTCCTGTTAGTGAAAGGGGAAAGTGGCATGAAAATATAATTCACTTTGATCCTGATACTCCGTATAAGGAATATGTTAAAAGACTGCATGGAGAAAGCGATGAATCTGATTAAGAGGTATAAAGGGACGTCAGAACCTTTAAAAGCATCCTTATGGTTTATGATATGTAGCGTGATTAATAAAGGAATAGCATTTTTAACTACTCCGCTTTTCACAAGAATGCTTACACAGGAGGAATATGGCGTAGTAAATTTGTATTCAACCTGGGTCGTATTATTGACAATTGTAATAACGTTAAGTTTAGCGACAGGTGTTTACAATAAAGCAATGATTAAATATGAAAATGATAAAGATGGCTATACATCTTCATCACTTTCGCTTATTACGTTACTTGTAACAACTTTTTTTTTGCTGTATATCCTATTTCAAGATGTACTACAGGAATTAATTGATTTGCCAAAAACAATAATGGTAATGATGTTTATTGAGATTTTGGCTACAACAACATGGGATTTATATTCTATAAGAAACAGATTTGAATATAAATATAAATCGATTGTTATAATTACAATAACGGTTAATGTAATTGCAACGCTTTTAAGTCTATACTTTGTAAGTATATTTCCTGAGAATAGGGCAGAAGCAAGAATATTTGGCTTAGTTGTTATACATACCATTGCATACTCGTTTTTGTATCTAAAAATGATGATCAAGGGTAAGACAATTTTTAACAAAGAGTATTGGCTTTACTCCGCCAAATATAATCTCCCACTAATACCCCATTATTTGTCACAGCAAATCCTAAACCAATCTGACAGAATAATGATTGGACGGATGTGTGGCATGCGGGATGCTGGGATTTATTCCCTTGCTTATCAAGTGGCCGCCGCAATGCAAATAGTAACAAATGCAGTACATGTTACCTTTATGCCTTGGTGTTTTAAATGTCTTAAAAATCAAAAAGGTGAGCAAATCGGGAAACGAGCATTACAGATAGAACTACTCATAGGTGTGATATGCTTAGTATTTTCCCTCTTTGCTCCAGAAGTTGTTTTACTACTTGGCGGTGAATCGTATTATTCTGCAATATATATTATTCCACCGGCTTCAATAAGCATAGTATTCTTAACGATGTATAGTTTTTTTGGAAATATTGAGCTTTATTTTGAAGAAACAAAGATTGTAATGGTGGCCTCACTTATTGTTGCAATCCTGAATATAATATTGAATTGGATTTTAATTGGGATTTTTGGATTTGTTGCTGCAGGATACACTACCTTGTTCTGTTATATGTTATATTCAGCAATTCATTACCATTTCATGAAGGAAATATGCAAAAAAAATAATATAGACAACCCATTCAATGGAAGACAAATGTGGATGCTAGCTGGTGGATTGGCTGTCGTTTCAATTGGCGTATCGGTAATCTATCAATATACTGTGATTAGATTAATTAGCGCATTTGTACTATTGTTTGTAGTCGGACTGTACACCATAAGGAACAAAGATTTTTTATTATATGGAAAATCAAATTAACCACATAAGTATAAAAAAAGATAATCGCTTTTGGTATTCTTCATGTCATTAATTATACGGCTGATCCAAACGCACGAACATAAAGATATATTATTGTAAAGGAAAACGAGAATAATGAATGAAACAGAATTAAAAAAAATTCAAGCCTCACTGCTGATAATTATGGATGAAATTGATGCTTTATGCAGGAAGCATGGAATTAAATATTCTCTGTTTGCAGGGAGTTTACTTGGTGCTGTTCGACATAAAGGTATTATACCATGGGACGATGATATTGATATTTGTATGCCCAGAAAAGATTATGATAGATTTTTTGAAATTTGTTCTAATGAACTCAATTCAAAGTTTGGAATTGTAACCATTTTTAACACTAGACATTTTGGTTACGGTTTTTCAAAGGTTGTTTTGAAAGGTACTAGGATAAAACAAAATGGGCTAATGAAAGGGAACAACATTTTTGAATTATGGATAGATGTTTTCCCTTATGACAATGTACCTAACAATAAAATTAAAATGTTTTTTCACAATTATTACAACTATTTGTTAGTTAAGTTATTAGAAGAAAGGTATGATGGTATTTTTGGAAAGTCTGGAATTGTAAAAAGAGTTTGTTTTATAGGTCTTCATTTTTTGAACTGGTTAATACAAGCAGACAGTGAAAAGAATTGGTTAATAAATAATATGACTAGGTTTAACAATGATACTACTAAAGAGATAACTTGTCTAGCTAGTCCATATAAATATATAAAAGAGTGCCTTCCTTCTAATTTTTTTGAGAATTTGACGGAATATGATTTTTGTGGAAGAAAGTATTATGGATACAAAGACTTTGATTATTATTTAAATAAAATTTATGGTGATTATATGAAAATTCCTCCCCCAGAAGAAAGACATACCCATAATTTAGAAATCATTGATTTAGGAGTCTATGCTTATGAATCATGAGAAAAGATTTTCAAGGCCGTATTTATGTATAATTACGGTTTGAATTAATGCAGAAAAGACTCAGTGTGAACAATAATAGTTGTATTTGGTCACAAAAGTGAAGATGCTAATCTTAAACGGGATGTGAATTTATGCAAAAAAACGCAATCATTCTTGCTGCAGGCAAATCAAACCGATTTGCCCCCTTTACTTATGAAAAGCCCAAAGGACTGTTTCGTGTAAAAGGTGAAGTTTTAATTGAACGCCAGATAGAGCAATTACGGGTTGCCGGCGTAAAAGACATTTATATTGTGGTTGGCTACATGAAAGAAAAGTTCTTTTATTTGGAGCAAAAGTTTGGTGTCAAGCTTATAGTCAACAATGAATTTGGTAAAAAAGGTAATTTATATTCACTTTTCATGGCAAGGGAATATTTATCTAATACATTTATTTGTTGTGCAGATCATTATTTTACGGTGAATCCCTTTCTGGATCCGAATCCGGGTAATGTTTCATACCGTGCGTGCACGTATATTTCCGGGAAATTCAGGGAGTTTTCCGTACAAATTTCGGACGCTAATGTGATTACTGATACAGAAATCGGCGGGCAGGATTCTTTGGCCCAGGTAGGTCATGCCTACATGAACGAAAAGTTTTCTTCTGCTTTCTGTAAATTTATGGAAGCAGAGATGTATGACTTTGGTATAGCTTCCATGTTTTGGGAAGCCTTTTATGCCAAACACATTAAACAACTCACTTTTTATTGTAAGCTATTAGAACCAGGTGTTGTATTTGAGTTTGACAATATAGATGACTTACGGTCTTTTGATGCAGAGTTTCTGTTAAACGTAGATTCGGAAATTATTTCCAACATTTGCAATACGTTGCTGTGCAACCCTAATGATATCAATAATATTGCCATAATTAATGCAGGTCTTACTAATGTATCTTTTGGTTTTGATGTAAAAGGAATTCGCTACGTATATCGCCATCCGGGTGGAACGGCAGGTAACCTGATTAACCGTCAGGCAGAGTATTTTGCTCAAATGGTGGCCCGGGATATTGGTATTGATAAGTCTGTCATCGATATGTCCGTGGACGGTTGGAAAATTAGTTATTATGTACGAGACGCAAAGAATTGTGATTTTGAGCAAAACGAAGGGCAATTGATTCGGGGTATGGAGATGCTTCACCAGCTTCATGCTGTTCCGGTGCCTAATGAGGCTAATGTTAAAATTTTTGACGATGTGGCGGAAGCCAAGAAACTGATGGAGATTGCTTCTGCTACCAAAGGCCATCTGAAGAAAGAATTTGCAGATATTATTGCTAAAATTGACAGGCTGTATCCTGCCATCCGAAAGGATGCGGAGCGGTTGGGTTACGGGCTTGTTCTCTGTCATAACGACACTTATGAGCCGAACTACCTGTATGATGACAAAGGAGAGATGTATCTTATCGATTGGGAATACGCTGGCATGAATTATGCAGTAAATGATATCGGTTGCATTCTGTGCCGTTATGACTGGTCAGATGCCCAGATTGAACGGTACTTGCGTTATTATATGGGACGTGAACTGACGAACGAGGAACGGCGCTTCTATTATGGTTTTATACCTATTTCAGCATTTTACTGGTTTGGCTGGGGATTGTATAAAGGTTCTGTAGGTGATGATGATTCTTTCTTCTTCCTTCCTGCTTACCGGAATTTAGTCCGCTTTATTGACAGGGCTTTAGAGAGTTATGATGTATAAAGGTAAAGTGTTTTGAGAAGGATGGTGGGTTAACATGGCAGATATCCAGACAACGGGCGGGTTGTTTACGGACGCCAACCGGATAATTATTTTAAAGAACATTTGCAATGTATTTTCCTGTGCTGAGGATGATATCGAAGAGCTGGTGCCTGTCCAGGCAGGATTGACAAATGTAGTGTTATCGTTCAGACTTAACGGCGGTAAGTATGTTTATCGCCACCCTGGCCTTGGTTCTGAAATCCTGGTGGAACGTGGCCGTGAGACCATTATGCAAAAAATCGTAGAAGACGCAGGTATTGATACCACTCTTATTGCCATGGACGTGGACGAAGGTTGGCGTATCGGCCGCTTTATTGAGCATTGGGATTTTGATTATAAGAATCTGAACGACATGGTACGGGCTGTTATGTTGTTTAAGCGTCTTCACGCAGCACCTTGCCACGTTCGCTGGAATTTTGATGTAATTAAGAAAGCGGAAGGAATCAAGACAAAGATTCCACCAGAGAAATACGGTCATTTTCCTGATTTTGAAAATGTCAGGGCGCGAATTTACCAACTTGCGGAACTTGCTGAACATGATGGAATTAAAAAGTGCAATATCCATGGAGATGCACGAGATGTAAACTTCCTCATTAACAAAGACGAAATTCATCTCATTGATTGGGAGTATGGCGGATACGGAGATCCTGGTTTTGATATCGGTACCTATGTTTGTGGAGGGCAGCACACACTGGCAGAAATTGACCGAATCCTTTTTACCTATTACCGCCGTAAGCCTACAGAAAAGCAGAAGCGTCATTTCTATGCCTATATTGCAATTTCCGGCTGGTTCTTTATGCATTGGGCTATGTTGAAGTTAAGCAAAGGGCAAGGTGTAGGTCTGTTGAAAGAGCAATGGTATCATTTTGCTAAGAACTTTTCGCTGATTTCTCTGCCAATGTATGGTATTGATGTGGATAAGGATCAATACGATAAAGCTATAACAGCAGCGGTGGATTGCAAGTTAAAAGATTTAAGCTTTTTAAATCATGAAATCGGTGTGTTTGAGGAGGTAAAGTGATATGATGACATATATTATTCTTGCTGCCGGTAAAGGAAACAATTTACAGCCTCTTACACTGAAATATGCCAAGACGAGCTATAAACTGGATGAAGATACAACAGTTCTGCAACGGATGGTTAGAAGCATCAGATGTGTTGATAAAAATGCTGAAATTGTTGTAGTTGTTGGTTATAAGGCAGAAGTTGTAAAAGCTGAACTTGACGGGGAAAATGTAAAGTTTGTTATGAACCCGTTCTATGAGGTTACCAATTCCATCTCTTCAGTGTGGTTTGCCCGTGATTACCTGGAACGCGAGAACGTTACTATTGTTCATGGCGATGCGGTATTTTCGGACAAAATAGTGAAATCCTATCTGACGGTTTCCACCGATTATCCCTATGTGTTGGTGGATAGCTCTTACATCCGACCCGGTGCTTACAATGCAGTTACACAGGGAAACCAGGTACTTGTTATGAGTAAAAAGCTGGAACGTTTTACGGCCAAGTACTGTTGCATGACAAAGTTGGATCCTGTATCTTCGCGTCTCCTTAAACAGGAAGTTGACAGTATGATTAAGAGCAATATGTACGACCAGTATTTTGAAGACGGTTTAGTTCAGATGATCATGTTCCATGACTTCCAGCTGTTCTGTGTAGATATTGCAGGAATGAAATGGTCTGAGGTTGATACGGTAGATGATCTTTTGGCAGCACAAAAGATACACAAAGATGTGGAAGGATAATTAGGTGCCATTGATTAAAAGGCTAATTATACAATAGGCTTCTATTTGTGTAAGAATAGTGTGATGAATAATTTTTAAAAACAGGTGATTAAGCATGAACTCAGTGATTATTTTAGCTGGAGGAACTGGTACGCGGGTAGGTGCAGGCAGACCGAAACAGTTTATTGAAGTGTTGGGAAAACCCATTCTTGCCTATACTTGTGAGATTTTTCAGAAGAACGAACATATTGATGCCGTCGTAGTTGTATGTCATCATGATTGGATAGATTATTGTCGGAAAATGATTTCGCAATATAAATTGACAAAGGTGAAATGGATTGTTCCGGGCGGTGAAACCTTTCAAGATTCTGTAATCAACGGCGTAAAGCATCTGGAAGGTTTACTGGGTAAAGAAACTACGTTGGATGATAATGTGTTTATTCAATATGGCGGCGCACCCTTTACCAGTCAGAAAATTTTAAACGCTGTAGTTGAGATGACAAAAGAACGGGGCAGTGCGGTAACAGCAATGCCTTGCTATCAACTGCTGGGCAGCAAGGACAGTGACAGTACTTCTGTACATTGGAAAGATCGTGATAAATATATTATCATTGCCTGTCCGTATGGCTTTAAGTTTTCGTATCTGCTCAATATTTATAAAAGAGCAAAGGAACGCGGTTTGCTTGAAACTATTGAACCTCATACAACCAGCCTGATGTATGCATTAGGCGAAACTATTAACTATGCATATGGCGATCAAACAAATATTAAAATAACTACAGCAGAAGATATTGATTTGTTTGAAGGCTACGTGTTAATGAAGAAGTATAAAGGAAAAGTAAAGTTTGCGGAGTTATAGTCTTAACTTTCTAAGCTTATTAACCCTCAAGTCATCACAGTTGCCAATTCTAGAAATGGTGCCGATTGGTATTTGCATAATATAATTACCTTGGGAGTTGCAGCCCAGCACTAACAACACTCTAAAACCTGGAAAGGAATCGTTTTACTATGACCATTATCGTAACCGGCGGCGCCGGGTTTATTGGAAGTAATTTTATTTTTCATATGTTAGAAGCGCATCCGGACGATCGAATCATCTGTCTGGATAAGCTTACCTATGCAGGGAATTTATCGACACTGAAATCCGTTATGGATAATCCTCACTTCCGTTTTGTGAAGCTGGATATCTGTGACAGGGATGGCGTATATAAACTGTTTGAAGAAGAACACCCTGACATCGTAGTGAATTTTGCTGCGGAAAGTCATGTGGACCGTTCTATTGAAGACCCGTCCATCTTCCTGCAGACGAATATCATCGGCACATCGGTGTTGATGGATGCCTGCCGGAAGTATGGGATCACGCGGTATCATCAGGTTTCTACGGATGAAGTGTATGGGGATTTGCCGCTGGATAGACCGGACTTGTTCTTTACGGAAGAAACACCGTTGCATACCTCTTCGCCGTACAGTTCGTCCAAGGCGGGGGCGGATTTGTTGGTGATGGCTTATCACCGCACCTTTGGGCTGCCGGTGACCATCAGCCGCTGTTCCAACAACTACGGGCCGTACCATTTCCCGGAAAAGTTGATTCCCCTGATGATTGCCAACTGCCTGAACGACAAACCCTTGCCGGTATACGGGGAAGGCTTGAATGTACGGGACTGGCTCTATGTGGAAGACCACTGCCGCGCCATTGATCTGATCATCCACAAGGGCCGGGTGGGGGAAGTGTACAACGTGGGCGGCCACAATGAAATGAGCAACATCGACATTGTGAAACTGATCTGTAAAGAACTGGGCAAGCCGGAATCCCTGATTACCCATGTGACAGACCGCAAGGGACATGATATGCGTTACGCCATTGATCCCACCAAGATTCACAATGAACTGGGCTGGCTGCCGGAGACGAAGTTTGCAGACGGCATTAAGAAAACCATAAAATGGTATCTGGA
>AUXO018169439.1_pt1 | contig 20426 bp, 23 predicted proteins | sample 768731 | NCBI WGS metagenome assembly AUXO01 (sample SAMN02715735, study PRJNA202380) | gut metagenome | biome: sheep rumen | host: Ovis aries | place: New Zealand: Palmerston North
ATTGCAAAAGAAGTGGCGCCAGTGTATTACGATTTTATGTTCGATTGGTTTTACAAGACATATCTATTGGTCGGTGGTTATGGTAGTGGTAAGAGTTATCACATTGCATTAAAGATAGTGTTAAAGCTATTATCCGAAAGACGTAAGTGTCTGGTAATACGTGAGGTATACGATACTATACAAGATAGCTGTTATGACCTATTATGTGAAATCATAGAGGATATGGGATTGTATACCGACGATGTAAGTACATGGCGCAGGAGTGTATCAAAGGTATTATGTCAGAAAGCACCACTCAGGATTAGATTCCATAATGGCAGTACAATAATCTTCAAAGGTATGGACAAACCTGAAAAGATAAAATCGATAAACGGTGTTAGTATTGTATGGCTAGAAGAATGCAGTGAAATAAAGTATGCTGGGTATAAAGAGATACTTGGTCGATTAAGGACACCGAATGTAAGTATCCATTTTATCTTGAGTTGTAATCCTGTTGGTAAAGAGAATTGGGTGTACAGACATTTCTTCAGTAGACTAGATGATGAAGGAAATGAAACTGTAATACTAGATGATGAAGAACTATACAAGAAAAAGTTCATAGTCAAAGATGGCGTCTATTACATGCATACCATTCCTGAGGACAATATTTTCTTGCCACATGAGTATTTAAAGACATTAGACGAGATAAAGGACTTCGACGAACCTTTATGGCGAGTAGCAAAGTTAGGAAGGTTTGGCGCTAATGGTACTAGAGTCCTTCCACAGCTCAGTATAGCAAAGTCTCCTAAGATGTTTAAGATGGCAGTTAACGAACTGGGTGAAGAAAATATGTACTTCGGATTTGACTTCGGTTTTGAAGAAAGTTATAATGCAGTAGTATTTATGTCCGTAGATACAAAACACAGTATTCTGTATATCTGGGATGAAATCTATATTAACCATTTAACTGACGATGCTATGGCAGAACATCCTAAAATGGTAAAACTAAGAAGTCGGCTAGAGAGTATGGCTAACAGAGGAATAAACAAAACTATTGTAGCTGATAATGAAGACCCTAAAGCAATTAGCTATTACAGACAATGTGGATATAGAATCCGTTCATGTAGGAATAAGTTTGCTGGCAGTAGATTGAGCAATACCAGAAAGATAAAAAGGTTCAGACATATAGTGGTTTCACCAAAGTGTAAGAATACAATCAGGGAATTAAAAGAACTGACCTATAAGAAGGATTCGAAGGGCAATGTAGTATATGATGAGTTCAATATCGACCCTCATACATTCTCAGCTATTTGGTATGGTTTAGATACCGTTACCGTAGCAGATTTCAAGGATAGAGAATTCAACAGTAAAAGCGGACGGGATGCTATTGGTAGAAGAAGGCGTGTAGGATAAAAGCAGGATAAAGATTGGAGGAATTATGAAAAACATAGATTGGAAAAGGAAACTAACAAGCAGAAAGTTTTGGTTGAGTGTTGCCGGTTTTGTTTCCCTTCTTATGATTGCATTTGGTAAAGACAAGACAGTAGCAGAACAGGTATCAGCAATTATTATGGCCGGTGCTACTGTTATTGGATATGTAATTGGTGAAGGGCTGACTGATGCCTCAAATATGGAGATAGAAGAAGATGGCGAATAGGAATGGTATTGATGTTTCTGAATGGCAGGGCGATGTAAATTTTAAGAAGGTAAAGAGTGACGGTATCGATTTTGTTATTCCGAGAGAAGGATACAGACAACAGGTCGATGACAGGTTTTTCGAGTACGTAAAAGGATGTAAGGAAAATAATATTGATATTCCTGGGGTATACCATTTTCTGTACTGCATCTCAGAAGACGAAGCTAGAGCAGAAGCAAAGAGTTGCATCAGGAATATCGAAAAGGCAGGACTTCCAAAGTCAACAATTGTATTCTCAGATTTCGAATACGATACTGTTAAGAAGGGCAAAGCAAGAGGTAAAACTCTTGGTCGGACAGAATGTATAAAATATACGGCAGCATTTTTGGATGAGATTAGCAAAGCCGGTTATTTCACTGGTATCTATTCCAATATTGACTACTACAGGAATATGTACAGCAAAGACCTTATTGAAAAGCATATTTTCTGGTTGGCAGATTATACTGGTGCACCAGATTACGAATGTGTATTCCAGCAGACCGGAAGCAAAGGTAAAGTGTCTGGTATATCTGGTTATGTAGATATGGATATTTGGTATAAAGCTAGTGAGAGTAAAAAGGAAAATACAAAGATGGTATATTCAAGGCAGAAAGTAGTCAATCTTGCAAACAGTTGGGTTGGCAGAAAAGAATCCGATGGCAGTTACAAATATATTATTGATATCTATAATTCGTACACTGGTGGTTTTCCTCGCGGTGTTAAGATGCAGTATGGTTGGGCATGGTGTGCCTGTACTTGGTCTGCAATAGCAATCTATCTTGGCTATACTAAGATTATGCCTATTGAAATCTCAGTAGGGTATTTGGTAGAAGCTGCAAAGAAGATGGGATGCTGGCAGGAAAATGACAGTTACATTCCTAGTGCTGGCGATGCTGTAATTTATGACTGGGATGATTCTGGTAAAGGGGATAATACAAATTGGCCTGATCATATCGGCGTTGTAGTAGAAGTCAATTCTAAGGCAGGATATTTTGTTGTAGTTGAAGGAAACTACAATGGAGCAGTAAAGAAAAGGACAGTATCTATTAATGGAAAGTTTATCAGAGGTTTTGTAGTTCCCAAATATACTGATAATTCGGTATCTAATACAAAGCAGGAGTCAGGCAAATCTATTGATGAAGTAGCACATGAGGTTATTGCAGGAACTTGGGGGAACGATGATCCGGATGGTTACAGAAGCAAACAGTTAACAAAACATGGCTACGACGCTAAAGCGGTACAGGATAGAGTAAACGAGATTTTGGGCTATAAGAAGCAGACAAATGGCTCAGAGGTCAAAAAGCAGACAAATGGAATAAAAGAAGTCAAGGCAGTAGATTATGCAAGGTGCTTTAATGAAAATGTTGCCGGTACATATAAAACCTCAGTAAACCAGAATATGCGGACTGGAGCAGGCACAAATAAGAAGGTGCTCTGTGTAGTTCCTAAAGGTACAAAGGTTAATTGCTATGGATACTATTCCAACTACAATGGTGACAAATGGCTATATGTAGTGGCTAATGTAGGCGGTATTAAATATACCGGTTTCTGTTGGTATGGATATTTAGAAAAGGTGTGATATGGCGAGTGAAGAAGCTAAAATGATTGAAAACATAAACATGCCAGAAGTTTTAACGGCATTTAGCAGAATCCCTTATGCACTACTAAATCAGGAAGTAGAAGGCAATACACATGATACTTTGGCGGAGATGACGGAAATCTGTAAATACTACAAGGTTTACAAAAAGGGTATGGACTTTGCAGTTGAGGGCACAAATGGAGATTATGTCCCCGCAACATTGAAATACAAAATGGCCGCAAGTCTAGTCAATAAAGAAGCAAGGTTTTTATTTGCTGAAAGTCCTGATATTGTAGTTGAGCCAAAAGGCGATGTTGGTATGGTTTCTGGCGAAGCAAAAGACCAGATAACGTCTTGGAATGATTTACTTAAAAGTGTTCTGGATAGTAACCTTTTTGAGAAGGCATTGTTACAGGCAGCAAAGGATTGCTTTATTGGTAAAAGAGTTGCTGGTCTGGTAAACTTCAACGAAGAAGATGGTATTACAGTAACATTCCTTCCATCCACTCAGTTTCTTTTTGAAACTCGGATTGGCAACGATAATATCTTGACAAAGTTTGTCTGTTTTATCATAGTCAAAGATAGCACTAGATTAAACGACAAGAGGATTTTCAAGAAGAAGTATACACTGGTAAATAATGTGGTATATCTGGAAGAACGAATGTATGATGGTGCAGGCAGAGAAGTCCCAGTGGATGAATTTACTCCTACAGAAGAACAGCCGGTTAAACTGGAAAGAATCCCTGCGGTGGTTTTTATTAATGATGGTTTAACAGGTGACGATAAAGGTGAATCTGAAATAGACCTTTTACAAGATTATGAGCAGTATTACAGCAAACTGGCAAATGGAGATACCGATGCAGAACGTAAGACAATGAATCCCACTCGGTATACGGTAGATATGGACCAGAGGTCAACAAAGAACCTTAGTTCATCTGCAGGTGCTTTTTGGGATTTGCAGTCAGACCAAAATCTGGATACGCCAAAGCCTTTGGTTGGTATGCTCGAAAGTTCAATGAATTATAGTGCTGCATTAAAGACAAGTTTGGACAGAATTAAGACTGCAGGATATGAGCAAGTTGATATGCCCAATATTACACTGGAAACGATGGTTGGAAATATTACTTCAGGCAAAGCACTCAAAGCAATATATTGGCCGTTAATTGTTCGGTGTAAAGAAAAGATGAAGATGTGGGGTCCAAAGCTCAGGCAGTTAACAGAAATTATCTTCGAAGGTGCTCTTGCATATCCTAATACGATTACAAAGTATGTTGACCAACCAATTGTACCTGTAGCACACGAAATTAAAGTTGAACAGAACACACCACTTCCAGAAGACGAGTTGGAAGAAAGAAATATGGATTTGGCCGAGGTTGCAGCCAATACAATGTCTAAGAAGGCATATATGAAGAAGTGGCGTGGTTTAACAGATGATGAGGTCAAAGAAGAACTTGAGCAGATAGCACTTGAGCGCCAGATAATTGACGACAGCTTTATTGAGTATACAAAGACCTCAAATATGGAAACAGAGTCTAATGCAGCAGAAGAAGAAGTAGAAGTGGAAGAACAGGAGAATACAGAAACGGCTGCAAATCTGGCTACTGATGGTATCAATGGTTTTAACGAGTAGGTAATGGAGGTATAAAGCACAAATGTCAACATCGTTAATATTTAAGGATGCAGAAAAGGCACGGGACAATATTTGTGCTGAAGACCAAAAGAAAATAAGACAGCTATATAAAGAGTGGGCAAAAGAAGTTGGTGAACGGGCAGAATACTATGGGACTAAAACAAATGCTAGTGCATATTGGCAACAGCAACAAATGTTAGCCCTTCAGAGACAATTAGAAAGTGAAGCAAGGGAAATCTACAGGCAAATCAAAAGTGGTGCAAAAGCAAGTATGTATCTGGTTGCCGACAAAGTTGTAGGTGCTAATGCAAGATATTTGTCTTCTTTAGGCTTTCCTAAAAATGGTGTAAATACAGCACTAACTTCTGTGCCTACTCATGTGGTAAACAATATTGTTACTGGCCAAATATATGAAGGTGGTTGGAACCTCAGCAAAGCAATATGGAGTGACCAGAATAAAACATTGTCTGATATATACACTATCGTAGCTCGAGGCAGAGCAGAGAATATGAGTGCTTATGATGTATCCAAAATGCTGGAAAAATACGTCAATCCTTCAAGGGCAAAGATGTGGAATCTAAAAATGGCAGATGGTGTAAAAATCTATAAAAAGTCTGTTGACTATAATGCCCAGAGGTTGGTCAGAACTTTAAACCAGCATGCATATCAGCAAAGCATTATTCAGGTTACAAAAGCAAATCCTTTTATCAAAGGTATAATCTGGAGAGCAAACGGAAGCCGGCCGTGTCCTATATGTATGGATAGAGATGGCCAACGTTTTACATGGGATAACGTTCCTATGGACCATCCAAATGGTATGTGTACTATGGAACCGGATACAGATATTGATAGTACGATTGATCAGTTGGTGGATTGGTTTAATAGCCCAGATGGAACATTTCCAGAGATAGACGAGTTTGCAAAGCAATTCGGTTATGTTCCAAATGTAAAAAATATAGTAAAGAATAATTTGAAAAAATAATTTAAAAACATGTTGCCAAAATATACTCCATAGTGTATATTTATAGACAGTTAAAGAACACCCAGTTTTCCAAGATGGAGGTAAAAGACATGTTAACTGCATTTGAAAAAAGATTTTGTGATGAGCTTCTTGAAACTGGCAAAATTCTTAAAGAGTCACATTTCGGTGACAACCACAACTATCTGGTTGAGTATGACGAAAATAATACATTCACAATTACAAAAGAAAACGGCGAGTGGATTTACATTTACAGATGCAATTAATGAGACAGTTTCCTAGGAAGGAGAAAACAAAATGAAAAAGATGACAACTCTTGATAAAATTAAAGGTGTTACTGCTTTGGTTAACAAGAAAATGGCAAACGGTTCTGCATCAATTACTTATAATGGTAAGAATAAGGTCGATGGTGAAGACCAGGCCGGAAGAACTTTTATTTTTGCAAACTACGATGGAGAATGGACGTTATATCAAGGATGCGAATTGATTATCGGGGATACAGCTTTGATGCGTTGTGTTACGGCGATGCTTCAGGCATGTGGAGAATATAAGTCTTTTGGAATGTAAAATAAATTCAAATCCATAAATCAAGAGGGAATACAGAAATGTATTCCTTTTTGATTTGGCTACAAAAATATTATATTAAAGCTGTTGCCAACTTCTTAAAGATATAGTATAATAAAGTATCAAGAAAAAGTTTGTTTGGATACAAGTTTGAAGTAGGATATATTTGGTCACACTTATATATCCATTTTTATTGCTTTGGAGGAATTATGTCTGGTATAGCAAATTTAACAAATGTAGTCGAGTGTATTCAGTGTAAAGTAAAGTTCAGAATCAGCTCAGAAAATGTAACTAAAAAACGATATGTATTAAATGGCAATCAAACGTGGATTACGTATTACGATTGCCCAGAGTGTGGGAGACGCCACTATGTTCAAATTGATAACGAACAGACAAACAGTTTGTTAAGCAATCTGACAAAGCAAATTGGTATTATTGCTAGACTAAAAAGAGCAGACAAAAGGATACCAATGAAAAAGCAAAGGAAATATGAAACTACAAAGCGTAACCTGTCCGCGCTTCGGGCTCAGCTTATGAAGCAATATCAGGAACGTGATATGTTATCTGAAGATGGGAAAATCGAAAAGATAGAATTCACGGTTTTAAATTAATACGACCATGAGTGGCATGGATATATATGAAAGGAGATTGCAACAATAATGGGTGCAAATGAAGAAAAGGATAAAAACAACAATATAGAGGAAAATGGTCAGGGTACAAACGACCAGACCGAGACAGATGTCAATTCTGGAAATGAGACCGGAACAGCCGGAAAAGAAGAAAAGGTCGAAAAAACTTTTACACAGGCAGAAGTCAATAAGATGATGGCAAGAGAAAAGCATCAGGGTGTTAATTCGGTTTACAATGAACTCGGCATTAAGCCTGGTGACAAGAAAACACTCTCAGCTATCAAAGAGTATCTTGCAAGCCAGAAATCCGAAGAGCAGAAGGCACTGGAAGCAGAAGCAGCAAAGGCAAGTGAAATTGCAAAGGCAAATGAGCGTGCTGCAATCGCTGAAGCAAAAGCAGAGGCAATGATGATTGGTGTCCAGACCCAGTTCGTAGAGGATGCGACTACACTTGCACTGGCAAAGGTAGCGGCAGAAGATGGTACTGATATTAAAACTGCACTCGGCGAATTGAAAACAAAGTATCCTATCTGGTTTGGTGCATCGGGAGACGATGGCGATGATAAGGATAAAAAGGACAAGGGTGAAGAGAAAAATGCCGGTAAAAACAACGTCGGCCAGAAGGGGACTGGTAGCTCAGTAAAGGTGTCGGAAAAAGATAAAGGTGGAGAAGCAAAGAGTCTTGGTGCAAGACTTGCAGCCAAAAAGCACGGAAATGCAAAACCGACATATTGGGGCACCAAAAAGTAACGTTTAAAATTTGGAGGTTTAAAACATATGTTGAATCGTGATGGTATTAAAAGGACAAGCTATGCAGCGCCTGTTCAGATTCTGGCAAATGTCGGTCTGCAGGCTTCTGTTGGTTGTATTGTAGATGATGCTATTGTAGCATCCGCCGATGCTAACGGTAAAAAGATTGCTAAAGCAGGCACACCGATTGTTGTTAATTTTGGTAACCTGCAGACGCCTGTTACCGCTGGTACAGCAACAGGGGCAACTCCTACTGCAAATGCTGTACTCCTGCATGATGTAGATGTTACAGATGGTGATGCAAATGGAACTGCACTGTACTTCGGTGTAGTTAATATTAATCGCCTCGATGCAGCAACACAGGCAAAAGTATCTGCAGGCATTAATGTAATCGGTGCTGTATCTTTTATCAGGGCGTAAATATATTTTTGGTTTTGGAGGTATTATAATATATGACTATTTTTGATTTGATGACAAGTACAAACCTCACAGCATATTGGGAAGAACTGGTACAGGACGAAGCACCCTATCCCTGTGAGGAACTTTTCCCCGATGACAAAAAGCGTGGTCTTGACCTGAAGTGGATTAAAGGTAGCAGAGGACTCCCCGTTGTTCTCAAGGTTTCTGCATTTGATGTCCATGCTATTCCTCGTCCTCGTATCGGCTTCGAGAAACTTACAGCAGAAATGCCCTTCTTTAAAGAAAGCACCTATATTGATGAGGAACTGAGACAGGAACTCAACATTGTTCTGGAAACTGGAAATCAGGCATATATCGATTCGGTTATGCAGAGAATTTTCGATGATGAGACAAGACTTCTCAGAGGTGCAAGAGCATCCCGTGAGAGGATGAGAATGCAGGCACTGACTACTGGTGCTATTACAATGGCCGCAAATGGCCAGTCGTTCAATTACGATTATGGTGTTCCAAATGCTCACAAGGGCAATTCTTCGGCAAAGTGGTCTGACCATACAAATTCTGATCCGATTGAAGACCTGAGACTTGCTCAGGAAGCAGTATATGATGACACCGGTGTTAAGCCTACAAGGGCAATGATCGATGCAGTAAGTTGGAGACATCTCAGAAACAACGAGAAGATTAAGAAGGAAATCTATGTTCTGACCAATGGTATTGGTGCACTTACAGACAACAGACTTTCCGATTACATTTCTGATCAGCTTGACGGTCTTGAGATTGTAGTCAACAAGAAGCGTTACAAAGACGAGAACGGAACAACACAGGCATTTATGCCGGCTAATACTGTTGTAATGTTCCCCGATGGTGACCTTGGAAGGACTTGGTTTGGTACTACACCTGAGGAAAGTGACCTGCTTGCATCTTCCGTTGCCAACGTATCTATTACAGATACTGGTGTAGCGGTTACTACAATTCAGCATGCTGACCCTGTAAATGTTGAGACAAAGGTTACAATGATTTGTCTGCCCAGTTTTGAGACTGCAGACCAGATTTATATTATGGACACAAATCCGTAATAACAAACAAAAATAAAAATATAGTAAGTTAAAGTTTGGGCGGTTTGTAGATTTAAAAATTATCTGCGGCCGCCCAAAAGTAAATATGGAGGTTTTAACAAAATGGTTACAATTACGAATGGCAGAAATACACTGAAGGTTACAAATGGCGCTTTTGAAGGTATCTATAAATCCTGTGGTTATGAACTGGTTGGTACAGAAGCTAAAGCACCCGCCAATGTAGAAGATACACAGGTTGAGGAACTGGTTGAGACAAATCCTTTCGAGGAACTGGAAGCAAAGCCTATCAGCCAGTGGACAAAGGCAGAAGTAAAAGAGTATGCAGAAGCAAAGGGTATCGACCTGTCCGGTACTAAAAGCGTAAACGATGGCAAAGAAAGAATTAAGGAATACATGGCCAGCAATATGTAAAGGATATTACGATGACAGATATTGAGAGAATTAAGAAAGAGATTCGGGAAGAACAGTCACCATATTTTGAGGAAGAAGATTTTCAGTATTATCTTAATAAAAACAATGGTGATGTAGATGCCACCATTTATGAGATGCTAATTATTAAATCGGAAGATTCCACAATAGCTGTCAGCGGTTTAAATACTCAGGACACATCTGGTTACTTTAAAAGATTAGCGTCTCGTTACAGAAAATACAATTCAGGTATTTTGTCCGGTTTATAAGGTGGTGTTGCTTATGATAAATAAAAAGTTTGAAGCATATAAGATAACAAGGGAAATAAGAAGAAGTGGCAACCGATACGAAATCTATCGTTATGAAAAAAATGAGTTTGGTGAGCCTACATCTGATAACCAGTACGTTGGAAAAATTGCAGCAATCTACCATGAAGAAAATAGTAACATCCAGATAACGACCGGAGACACAACACAAGTTCGGACAAAGAAAATTCCAATGCTTTTGTGCTTATATGAAGAATATTTGGCAACACGTTTTGAAGTGGGAGATTATGTTCGGATAAATCAAAAGACGTTTAAAATTACAGGCATTGTGAATATTCAGGAATGGAATATAATTGGTGACGTATCTTTGGAGGTATTTGACAATGGCAATAAAGATTGATTATAATTCCAGTACACTGAACAAAAATCTATTAGTAATGTCTACAAAGATAGGTGCTGCGGTTTTAATGTTAGCTAGTACAGAAGCGTCAAGGTTGGAAAGTTATATGAAAATACACCGTCCTTGGACAGATAGGACAGGAATGGCTAAAGCAACGTTGCATACATCTGTATCTCAGCCATCAAAGGACAAAATAAGAATAACACTTGCACATGGTGTCGATTATGGTATCTGGTTGGAATTAGCCCACGAAAAAAACTGGGCTATAATCGGGCCGACTATTAATCAGGAAGGGCCAGAAGTAATAAAACACTTTCAAGGCTTAATGTACAAATTGGGTAATTAAAATGATAAACACAGCTACATTTACCTATAAGGAATCAAGGTGGCAGGACATATACACCCATTTGAAGAATAGTGGTTTTAATGTATATTCACCCAGTACAAAAGTCGGGGAATGTTCTGAACCTTATGTTGTTGTAAAGAATGATGGTTCATCAAGACATGAATCATATAGTACAGATGTTGACCTATATGCCGTAATGTGCTATGTACCAAAAACGCGTTATAGTTTCTTGGAGGTTTACGTATCTCAGGTCAAAAGGGCAATGCGAGAAATTGAGCCAATGATTAGACCTACAGGGCAACAAACACCTAGTTATTATGATGATACTTATAAAGCACATATGATTAGCATAGGGTATAGAAATTACAAGAAGATATAATGGAGGGATAATATGGCCACATACAAATCGAAAAATGAAATTCCTACAATTGACTGTGAGATGGTTACAATTCAGGTAGATGGCTCACAGGATGAGATTGGTTTTACTACTGCCAACAGTATTGCAGTTGAAGTTCAGACAGAGACTCAGGAAGCGGTAAAACTTATTATTAAAGGAAAACTGAAGGCACAGAAGCCTGAAGAGGTAACAATCACTGGCAATCAGATTACATTGACAGATAATGTCTTCAATCCGGAACTTGTAGAGATTCTGCAGGGCGGTACTGTGGTATACGGTACTGGTGAAGATGCTAACAAGGTCGTAAGCTATACACCGCCTGTAGTTGGTAGTGATGATACTGGTGATACATTTACTCTCAATGCATATTCTGCTCAGTACAATGCTGCAGGTCAGATTGTAAACTATGAGAAAATCAGCTATCCCAATTGCAAGGGTGTTCCCATTGCTTTTGGTGCCGTAGATGGGGAGTTCAGAGCACCGGAGTATACAATCAATTCCATGCCCGATACTGGAGAAGCACCTTATGCTATTACATACGTAGACAGTTTGCCTACACTTGCTGACCGTCCGTAAAATTAAAATATAAAAACAAAAACGAGGTAAAGTAAAAATGACAAGAGAAGATTTTATTAAAGCAGGATATTCAGAAGAACAGATTGAACAGATTATGTCCATTGCGAGAGAAGCCAGAGAAAACACTAAGCCTGATAAATCTACTGGAAGAAAAATAGCAGATGTGCCTACATCACCGCTTCTTGAGAAAAACAACAAGGTAACTACGATTTATGATTTGCAGCAGTATGCAGGCGGTCAGATTGTACGGCTTCCGGATTTTGCAGAAGGTCAGCCATTTGTAGCAAGGATGCGCCGCCCCAGTCTTTTGATTATGGCTAAAAAGGGAAAGATTCCAAACAGGTTACTTGCTACGGCAACAGAACTTTTTAATGGAGGTGGTTCCAATAATGCCAATAATGATACAATACTTTCTGATACCTATGATGTATGTGAAGCAATCGCAGAAGCGGCATTGGTCGAGCCTACGATGGCAGAAATCGAAGCGGCGGGTTTAGAGTTATCAGACAATCAGCTTATTGCAATTTTCAACTACGCTCAGAGGGGTGTTGAAGCACTGGACAATTTTCGTTAAAAGTGAGAGGGTTTTAAATGTGTTGGGAATGGCCGGTTTATATAACTGCCGTCCCAGCACATTGTTAGATTTAGATGGTTACGAAGCATTTTGTTTTGATGAGGCATGTGCATATATAAAGTCTAAAATGCAAGATGGTGAGAAGCCACAATTTGTAAAAGAAAAAATTAAAAGTAAACATTTCAAGAGTGCTAGCGAAATGTATAAAGCATTGGGGGTGATAAATGGAGTAATAGAAAAGGGGTGATTAAATGGCTGTTGATATTGGCTCCGCAACCGGTTATCTTGACCTAGATATATCGAAGTTTTTGGCTAGTTTAAACGAAGCAAATTTAGCGGCACAATCAAAAACCAAAAACCTAGGCAATACACTTGGCGACGGTTTAGATACAATCGGAAAGAAAATTTCAGGAGCAGGCAAAACATTAACGGTGGGGCTGACTACTCCCATTGTTGGAGCAGGCGTTGCAGCAATTAAAACGACTGCAGACTTTGATAAATCGATGTCTAATGTACAGGCTATTTCTGGAGCAACTGGCAAGGACTTTGAGGCATTAAGAAACAAAGCGAGAGAGATGGGAGCACAAACAAAGTTCTCAGCTTCAGATGCAGCAGACGCTATGTCTTATATGGCTATGGCCGGATGGAAAACAAACGATATGCTATCTGGTGTTAGTGGTATAATGAACCTAGCTGCAGCGTCTGGTGAAGACCTTGCAACAACTTCAGACATTGTAACTGATGCATTGACTGCTTTTGGTATGTCCGCTTCAGACTCAGGACATTTTGCAGACGTAATGGCTGCAGCCAGTGCTAATGCAAATACTAACGTGTCCATGCTTGGTGAAAGTTTTAAATATTGTGCACCACTGGCAGGTGCAATGGGATACAAAGCTGAAGATGTATCTGTTGCATTAGGTTTGATGGCTAACTCAGGAATTAAAGCATCACAAGGTGGTACAAGTTTAAGAACAGTATTAACTAATATGCTGAATCCTACAGATGAAGTTGCTAAAGCAATGGAAGACTTAGGTGTGTCGTTAACAAATCCAGATGGCAGTATGAAATCATTAAGAGAAGTAATGGTTGACCTTAGAAATGGATTTGGTAACTTAAAAATATCCCAGCAGGATTATGAAGAAGGACTTTTAAAATTAGACACTGCACTGGCAAATGGAGAAATCACTCAGGAAGAATACAACGCTGCAGTTGATGATTGGATTAACAGTTCTTTTTCTGCCACTGATGCTCAGAAAGCACAAACGGCTGCAGCTATTGCTGGTAAAACTGGTTTGTCTGGTTTGCTTGCAATTGTTAACGCTTCGGAAGAAGATTTCAATAAATTAACAGATGCCGTAGATAACAGTTCCCAGAAATTTGTTAAGACAAAAGACGGTGCAATTATGCCAATGTCCGAGGCATTGGAAAAAGGTATCGAATGGGTTGAAGAGTATAGTGGTGAAGCAGAAAAGATGGCCGCAGTCATGCAGGACAATTTATCTGGTCAGCTAGACAGAATCAAATCTGGTCTACAGGAATTGGCCATCAGCTTCGGTGATATTATGATGCCGGCCATTAGAAGATTCGCAGACGGTATTATTGGTTTGGTGGACAAGCTAAATGGTCTTAGTGATGGCCAGAAAAAAGTGATAATGGTAATTGCAGCCGTTATAGCAGCAGTCGGTCCTGTACTATTAATTATCGGAAGTGTAATGTCTGGTATTGCAGGACTTATTAAAAACTTCTACACTATTTCGGAAGCAATTACAAAAGTTAAAGATGGTATCGGTTTGTTGCAGCCAGTATTCGGTGGTTTATCAGCACCGATTGTAGCTGTTATTGCAGCAATAGGAATCTTAGTTGCAGCATTCGTTACTTTATGGAATACAAATGAGGAATTTAGAACCAAAGTAACAGAAATCTTTACTCAGGTACAAGAAGCGGTTGCAAACTTTGTAGGTGAGGTACAAAAACGTTTTGACGAGATAGTTCCTATCATCAGCGGTTTTGTAGATATGTTCAAAGAAATCTGGTCAGCATTCTGTGAATTTATGGCACCAATTTTTATCGATGCCTTTACAATAATGTCTCAGCTTTTCCAGTCAGTATTGGATATCATTATTGGTATTTTAGATGTATTTATCGGAATCTTTACAGGTGATTGGAATAAAGTTTGGGAAGGCGTAAAAAGGATATTCACAGCTATCTGGAATGCAATTGCAACAACGTTTTCTACAATAGCATCCCGTGTTGTTTCTACGGTTTCTTCAATGGTATCAAGTATAGCAAGGTTCTTTACAGATATGTATAACAAAATCTCAAGGACAATTTCTAATGTATTGAACAGTGTTATTACTTGGGCAAAAAATATGGCATCAAAAGCACTGGAAGCAGGCAAGAACTTTTTAAACAATGTTGTCCGCTTTGCATCCCAACTGCCTGGAAAAATGGCAAGTGTAATTTCGAATATACTTTCCAGACTTTCTAAGTGGGTATCTCAGATGCGGCAAAAAGGAACAGATGGTGCAAAGAGTCTTGCCACTGCAGTTATAAACGGATTGAAGTCGTTGCCTAGTAAAATGGCATCGGTTGGTAAAGAAATCGTCAATGGTGTCTGGAAGGGTATCCAAGGTGCAAGAAGTTCATTTTACAGCAAAGTTAAAAGTTTCTTTTCTGGACTTGTAAGTGCAGCAAAAGGAGCTTTGGGAATTCATTCGCCGTCTAAAGTGTTTGAGGAAGAAGTTGGTGCTGAAATTCCGCCTGGTGCAGAAAAAGGTATTGAAAAGAAAATGCCTGCACTGGTTCGGAGTACAATAGAAGAATTTAACGATTTGGTTAATAGGGTATCTGGTTCACTTAATCCTATCGGTATCGATTCTGCAATAAGTGTTGCGAGGGTAACTGGTGGAATTGGTGCTATTAACGATAGCGGTTTAGCAGGAACAATCTTTAATGAAGCAAGTCTTCAGATGCTTTCTGAAATGCTTTATAAATTGTTGAGAACAGTACCTATTGAAAACAATGTAATTGTTCAGATGGAAGATGGTGACGTTATTCTTGACAACGAAAGAGTTGGCAGAAAGATTGCACCAGTAGTTTCCAGAGTACAGGCTACGGGCACAGTTTAATGAAAGGATAATCAAGTGAATACTAGCAGAGAATTAACATCTCAGATGCGGGGTAACCAACTTGGTTATCCTGTGTCTGTAAATGGGAAAGATTTATATGACTACAATGCTGATTTGATTGATTACAGTTTGGTTCCAGTACAAATTACATATGATGCATTTAAAAGGATTGGAAAATATAACTATATAATTAATCAGTATCAGAATGGTAACAACGGTATAGATTTCAGCTTTTATGTAGGTGGTACAACATATACCGAGGCACAGCTAAACGTCAATCGAGTGGTTGGTGAATTTCAGAAGGATGCCCCTGTAGTTGTATCAATCGGGGACTCAGAATTTGAATATGTTTGTATCCTTACAAATGTTATGGTTTCATATACAAAGGTATTATGCTATTACAAATTGGATATTTCAGTTATAGCTGTTAAGCGTTTTCCTATGGTAACATTAAACTATGGCGCTTCGGAAATAGCAGAGCCAATTACAATAGATAATACTGGAACTACTCCTAGTGGTTTACTGTTATATATTAATAGTGCAGGACTTGGAAATGAAATACGGGTAACATATGGTCAGGATACAAATACAACGATAAAAATTTCAAATGCTAATTTGTATAACTATCATGTTATTGATGGTTTAGATGGTAGGGTATTAAGAGGAAGTGCAGCAAGCCCAACTTTTGAGAATTATGTAAACAATTTTCAGAATACAGATTTGTTCCAGTTTCCTGTTTTGTATCCTGGCGAAAATACCATTTCGTTAGGAGCAATTACAGGAGACATTACAAGCCTAGAGGTCAGATATTATCCTACATTTTTGGTATAACTGGAGGGCAAAAGTTATGATAGTTTTGAGGGTATACGAACTGGACAATATGCTTTCCAGTATACCATTAGAATTGGAAGATGATAAATGTTATTGTGAGCACAATATAAATGGTGCCGATACATTAACCTTTGAGATACAGAGGAAGCACGAGAAGCATTCATATATTTTTGAAGAAGTAAAAGTCGAAGCGTTTGGTAACCGGTTTGTAATAAAGCAGATAGATGAACATTCAGATTTTAGTACAGTAAATTGTACTTTGGATTTAGATGATTGGAAGGCAAAATTAAATAAAAACTTCCGAATGGTTAATTCAACAATTGATGATGTACTAACTGCTTTGATTCCTACAGGTTGGAGTAAATATTATGGTGTTGGCGTAGACCTTGCAAAAAGGACAACTGTAGAATATCAGGAAGGTGAACCGTTTGATGCAGCTACGTCTTATTCAATTTTGGATTATGTAGCAGAAGCATATTCGGTGGTTTTTAATTTTAATGCAATAACAAAATCCATTACTGCCATTAATACAAAGTCATATACAAGTTCAGGTGAATTCTTTATGGGAGATTTAAATATGACAGACCTTGGATATAATGGCGATAGTACAGAGTTTATTACGAGGGTATACGCTTATGGCAAAGATGGAATGACATTCGCTGATATAAATGGTGGTAAGGAATATGTAGAAAATACTCAATACTCCAACAAGGTAATTATCTATGCAGTATCTGATGAAAGGTATACTGTTAAAGAAAACTTAAAGGAATTTGCCCAGAGTATATTGGACGCAAATTGTGTCCCACAAAGGTCATACACCTGTAATATCAAAAACTTCGCTGGTGATATGTGGTTATATAAAGTGGTAACAATTGTAGACCAGAAACGTAAGTTACGGGTAGAACATCAGTGCGTTACTTATAGGGAATATAATGACCACAATCTGGATATAATAACACTTAATTCACAGACTCCAACAATTGAGAGCATAGTAAGGGAAAGTGCTGAAAAAGCTGCAAATATAATAGAGTCACAAAGACCTATGATTGCAAGAGTTGTACAGCAGGAAGTAGAAGCTGCAACGGCATTCATAACTGGAAGTCGTGGTGGATATTTTAAATGGATATACGATGATGATGGTTTACCAATTGAGCTAGTAAACTTAGGTGATTCAAAAGATATTAATACAGCACAAAAAGTTTGGAGATGGAACAACGGTGGTTTAGGGCATTCCAATAATGGATACAATGGTCCATTCGATATAGCACTAACAGAAAATGGTGAAATAAATGCATCAATGATTACTGTTGGTATTCTTGCGGCAGAATTAATTAAAGCAGGAGTTATTTCAGATGTTGTGGGAAACAATTGGTGGAACTTAGAGACTGGTGAAATAAGTTTAAGTTCTACAGCTCAGTTTGGGGATTATACTGGTGATTCACTAAAGCAGGAGTTCAATAATCAAAATGAACTAATTGCAGAAACTCAGGAAAATACAAATGAGATGAAACGGTATATCAACATTAATCCTCAAGTTCCATCTGTTGCAATCGGTACAAGTGAAGACACATATGTTGAAATTGGTTCTGAATCAATGGATTTTATTTCTGGTGGCAATCGTACTGTACAGGTAACAAATAAGGATGCAACAATTCCTACTGTAAATTCAACAACTTTAAATATGGTGGTGATTGATGCAGAATCAGGAAGTATGGTTGGTAATTTGTTTTGGGAAGCAAGATTAAATGGGCATTTATCTTTGAAAGTTAGGGGGTAAAATATGGCATATATATATGGACCAACTCAGCCTGTAGCAACATATAAAGGTATTAGGGTATATATTGATTATTCTACTTCCCAAACTGAGACAACTTTTACTTTAACTATTAAAGCTGGATTTCAGGCATATACTCAAGCTGTATCAAATTCAGATTTTCAATCAACATATCAGATGATAAGCCATGCAAATCATAATGTTCCTGGTTTATCAATAATCCAGAAAACTCATACATCCTTTAATGTAGCAAAAAATGCATACTATCAAACCGATAGTACATCTGTAGTTATTAACAAAGGAACATCTGCACAAACGTATACTCTAAGGTATTATGCCGGTGCTGGTGGGGCTTCGGATTATCCGGCAACGTTAACATTTACAGTTCCTGCATTAAACTCCTATCCTGTAACATTTAATGCAAATGGTGGAACTGGTGCTCCCTCGGTACAAACTAAGTATTATAATGTTCCATTAACATTATCAAATACAAAACCTACAAGAACAGGATATGCTTTTGTCAGATGGAATACAAAGGCAGATGGAACTGGAACAAATTATAATTCTGGTGCATCGTATACTGCAAATGCCGCTTTGGTTTTGTATGCAATTTGGGAGTGGGTGTATATTCCGCACCGTATTTCAAATTTATCTGCAACTAGATGTAATAGTGCTGGTGATTTGAGTGACTCGGGGAAATATGCTAAGGTATCATTCAACTGGTCCCAAGCAATATTGGAAACTGGTTCGCAAAATCCTTCAGCAATTCAGGTTGGATTTAAATTGACTACAGATACGGATTACACTTATGTTAATGTATCAGATTTAACAAGCGGTACAATATCTGTGATCATTGGAAATGGTACTCTATCAGAGGATAGTACTTTTGATATAATTGCAGTTGTAAAATCAACGGGACATACGGATGTAACAGCGGAAACATATTTATCTAGTTCCTATTTTTGTATTGATGTTAGTCCAGATGGGAAAGCAATTGGTTTTGGAAGGTCAGCCCCTGAAGATAAAAGTGGATTCTTTTGTGGTTTAGCACCTTATATAGATGTTGATACAACAGCAACGTCTGGAATAGATAATTCACTAACAACTGTACTTACAAATTTAGGTTGGTTAAATAGTATAATTTCTAATAAAGTTTTGGATGGTAAAAATCTACTCCATAAAATACTTGATCGTATTACAATATTGGCTCCATCTGGAGATAGTTTATATGCAGCTATAAATAATGTTGGATGGGTATCAAGTGTTATAAGTAATAATGTTGTAAATTTAAAATCGTTACTCACAAAATTAGTTGCTAGAGGGAATTTTAGAATAGCAACTGCAAGTACAACATCAGCCACATATAACGGAAACACCTCATACACCAGAACAATAACAAAACCTTCTAGCGGTAAAGTTATTGGTATTGTTGGATATTCAATAAATGGACCATCATCTAATAATTATAATTACAATATTAGAATCACAAGTTTGTATCTGAATTCATCTTTAAATGCCTATGTTGCATTTAGGAATGTTGGTACAGCAAATGCATCCTCAATAACAATAGTTGTGTATTTTCTTATGGTTGACTAATATAATCATTTTATTTAAAGGGATAAATTTACTATGGATAATACAAGAATAATTCCTGTTATGTTTGGTAAAGAACGCCTTGTTGTAACTGAATATCGAATGCAATATGATTATGGTCAGGTTTTAGATTTTATAGATATTGTTCTTCCAGAAGCCTTTGAAGCAAGGTTTTCAAATTCTATTACTGGACCATCAGTTGGCCAGATTGGTTACAACAATCAAGTTAGAATACCAAAACAATTTTTTGAATCGGGTGAACCGATTTATTGCTATGTTACAGTACATGATGAAGAAACGGATGGACGTACTCTTTATACAACAAAAGTACCTATTAAACCGTCGTCCGACAGGACAGACGCAGAACCAGAACCTGAAGAAGAATCAATCATTACTCAGGCAATTACGGCATTGAATACAGCTGTCGATGTAACGTCCCAGAAGGCCCAGGAAGCGTCAGAAAGTGCAGACAGGGCAGAGGAGAGTGCGGACAGAGCGGAACAGGCGGCGGCAACGGCGGGATTCATGGACGTTGAAATTGATTCCAATGGTCATCTGATTTACACACGCACCGATGCTGTGGATGTAGATTTGAAACTCGTTAACGGGCATCTTATTTTGGAGGTTGTATGAGTACGATAACAAAAGATTTGGGTGTCGTTACCGCTTACGGATATTACAAAGCGGGTGGCGGCACAATGACAGAATCCGAATTTACACAGTTTATGGTAGATTTCGGAACAGCGTCAAAAACAGCAACAGAAGCGGCACAGGCGGCTCTTGATTCAGAAAATGCGGCAAAGGAATCGGAAGAGAACGCCGCACAGAAATCAACCGAGGCGAGCGAATCTGCAT
>AUXO018072309.1_pt1 | contig 20419 bp, 18 predicted proteins | sample 768731 | NCBI WGS metagenome assembly AUXO01 (sample SAMN02715735, study PRJNA202380) | gut metagenome | biome: sheep rumen | host: Ovis aries | place: New Zealand: Palmerston North
ATACTAAAGATACTAAAGATACTAAAGATACTAAAGATACTAAAGATACTAAAGATACCTTCAAAGAAGGTGCACAGGTTCGGTTAACAAACACGAATCAAAAAATGACAAAAGAAGACAAAAAGAAACTAAAAGAAGTATTCAAGGGTATTGATATATCAACTAATTTAAAGAACTCACTCGACACATATGCTATTAATAATAGAGCTGCAGCCGAAACACATCTTGTGGTTGATAAATCTAAAAAAGATCGTGAGAAGTATATTCAAGATAGAGTAAATTCTATCCTGGAAAGCAAAGCAGTCAACGATGCAAAATTGGCAAAAGACGCAAATGCTTATCTTAAAGAGCAGCGAGCAGCAAGAACCAAAAACATAAATGATTTTCTTCCAGATTCTACAATAAGACAAATGAATCTTGATCCAAAACTAAAGCAGTCTGTTGCTAGTGATATAGTAAGAGATCGGATTAAGAGCATACGAGAAAAAGCTGATAAACAGGCACCGCTTGTTCTTGCCAAGGTAGGCGACTTTAAAATTAGTGATTTTATAGTTGATTATTCAACGCCAAGAGGAACCGGTGTTCATGCATAATTAATAATCAAAATAGAAGTAATCCCATAAGGAGGCGGTGGAGTTGCTTTCAAACACAGCGGTTCCTCGCTACTATGGGGAATTCCGAGAAAAAGTTCTGTCTGGAGAAATACTTGTTAATGAAAAAGTATCTCTTCAAATGAATAGAATAGATGATCTAATTGCGGATCCATCTATATACTATGATGATGAAGCCGTTGAGAGATTTATAAAATTTTGCGAAGCAGAGATGTGCTTGACCGATGGATCAGACCTAGTAATGCTCGACTCATTCAAGTTGTGGGCAGAGGATGTATTATCTTGGTTTTACTTTGTAGAAAGATCAGTGTATGTTCCAGATCCTAATGGATTTGGCGGGCATTATGTAAGACGAAGAATAAAGAAACGACTTAGGAATAAACAATATCTTATAGTTGGACGAGGTGCTTCAAAAACCGTATATGAGACCCTGATCCAAGCATACTTTGAGAATTGCGATAAGTCGACAACTGAGCAAATAACTACTGCTCCGACTATGAACATGGCAGAAGCAGTAATGTCTACATATAGAACTGCTATAGCAAGATCAAAAGGCCCGCTGTTTCAGTTCCTTACTGCAGGTGATATACATGCAACGTCTAATAGGAATGATCGCGTTAAGCTTGCTTCAACAAAAAAAGGAATCCAAAACTTCTTAACAAATTCGATTCTTGAAATAAAGCCAATGCGTATAGACAAGTTGCAGGGTCTACGTTGTAAGATAGCAACCATAGACGAGTGGCTTTCTGGAGACATTAAAGAAGACGTAGTTGGTGCTATTGAGCAGGGCGCTTCTAAGAACGAAGACTGGCTAATAATAGCTGTTTCATCAGAAGGTACTGTTCGAAACGGACCTGGCGATACAATCAAAATGGAACTTATGGACATACTTAAAGGCGAGTATAACAATCCGCACGTTTCGATTTGGTGGTATTGTCTGGACAGCATAGATGAAGTTGGAGACCCAACCAAATGGCAGAAAGCAAATCCGAATATTGGAATAACTGTAAGCTATGAAACATACCAGCTTGATGTAGAAAGAGCTGAGAAATCACCGTCTGTAAGAAATGATATTTTAGCTAAAAGATTTGGTATTCCAGCTGAAGGCTATACATATTATTTCACATATGAAGAAACGTTGCCGCATAGATACAGAAGCTATTGGAAAATGGCTTGTTCTATGGGTGGTGATATGTCAATGGGCGATGATTTCTGTGCATTTACATTCATGTTTCCATTACAGAAAGACGTGTTCGGTATAAAATGTCGAAGTTACATTTCAGAGAGAACCATGTTTAAGCTTCCTAGGGCTATGCGAGAGAAATACGACTCCTTTGTCGAAGAAGGATCGTTAATCGTAATGCCAGGCTCAATATTGAACATGATGGAAGTGTATGACGATCTGGATCAGTTTATACTTGACAATTCATACGATGTTCGAACGTTTGGTTATGATCCATATAATGCTCAGGAATTCGTAGAACGTTGGGAACGAGAAAACACACCATACGGAGTGGTTAAAGTACCTCAGGGTGTACGAACCGAATCCGTTCCTCTTGGAGAGCTTAAAATTCTATCTGAAGACAGAAGTTTACTTTTTGATGAAGAACTGATGCAATTCTGTATGGGCAATTGTGTTGCTTTAACTGACACAAATGGAAATAAGAAACTTTACAAAGCTCGACGAGAGCAAAAAATAGATAATGTTGCAGCAATGCTTGATGCCTATGTAGCATTTAAAGCATTTCCTGATTTCTTCTAAGGAGGCGATACCCTTTGTCATTAAAAACAAGGCTTAAGCGTGCGTTCAATGCGTTCGCGAATAGGGATCCGACAAATGAAAAGTACACATATTCGGTGTCATCGTCAAGACCACTGGATCGTAACGTAATAACTATGGGATCGAAGAGGAATGTTCTAGCAGGCCCTATTGCTCGAATTGCAATGGACTGTGCTCAAATCAAAATAGAACATTGCATACTCGATGAGAATGGTCGTTATGTTGAACCAGTGAAAGATAGTCTCAATGATATTTTCAACCTCCAAGCAAACATCGATGAATCTGGTGTTGCATATGTTCAGAATACTATCGAGTCAATGCTTGGCGAAGGTGTTGTAGCAATGTGCCCAGTGGACACTGAAGGTAATATATTTACGGACGATACTTTCGATATTTATACGATGCGCACAGGCCAGATAGTAGCTTGGTTTACTGATAGGGTTACTGTACGGCTATATAACGATAGAACTGGAGTATTCAGTGATATCACACTGCCAAAGAAGGCTGTAGCCATCGTCACCAATCCTATGTATAGCATCATGAATGACTATAATAGTGATGTTCAGCGATATCTTCGTAAGATTTCACTTATGGATTCTATCGATGAGGCTGCATCATCAGGAAAGCTCGATATCATAATTCAGTTTCCATATTCTCTTCGTTCAGAAGAACGTAGGAAAGAAGCGGAACAAAGAAAAGCGGAGATCACTGATCAGCTTAAGAATTCTGAGTATGGTATAGCTTACATTGAGGCTAACGAGAGAATAACTCAGTTGAATAGGCCTGCTGAAAATACATTACTACAGCAAATCGAGTACCTGTATAACAAGATTATGGGTCAGCTTGGTTGGTGCGATGAGATTTTTAATGGTAAAGCTGACGAACAGACGATGACTAATTACTACACAAGAATAGTCGCTCCTATCATGACCGCTTTAACAACGGAAGTAGATAGAAAGTACATAACAACAAACGCTCGCACAAGAGGTCACGCTATAAAGTGGTTCAGAGATCCGTTTAAACTTGTTCCTGTTACTCAGCTTCCGGACATTGCGGATAAGTTTACACGTAACGAGATACTCACTTCAAATGAAGTTAGAGGTATCATCGGTTATAAGCCGTCATCTGATCCAGGCGCTGATGAACTCAGAAATAAAAACCTTAATCAGGCTACTGACCAGAGTAATTCTGAAGAGCCAACTGGCGAGGAAAATCTAAATGAAATCTCTGATAAAACCGATATTATGCTAACCAAAATGTGAGGAGGTGATGATATGGACTTTGATTCAACAGAAAGACTGGCCCTAAAAAACTATCTTGAGCACCACGGTGTGAAAGGTCAGAAATGGGGTGTCCGTAGATACCAAAATCCAGACGGATCTCTCACAGAGAAGGGCCAATTAAGAATAAATAAAACAAAAGCTAAAGTAGAAAAAATGTACGACAGGATGATATATAAATCGGATAAAAAAGCCCATAATGCGGCCAAAAAAGGTAAGTCTGGTAAACAAAAAACGTGGGAGTATATAACTGAAGAAAACAGGCGAGCTAAAGTCGAAAAGCTGAAAAAGATCGGCGATATGAACTGGACTGATTTTAAAAAATCAAGATCAAAAGATCGATTTTTGGCGTCTTATTCTCAGAGATTTATGGATCGAAATTCTAAAGCCATTGATATGACTAGTAAAATGTCAAGACTTAATGAAAGATGGTCTCAGTTCGGTAATAGAATGACTTCGATAACTACATTTGATAAAGTTTTAAATTATATGTCTGGAGAAGAAGGCGCTAGATATTTAAATACAAAAAGAATAGCACGTTCAGTTTCAGGTGGTTCAAATTCTGGTAATCAAGGAGGTAATAACTAATGGGAAAGATCAAGGAAAACATCGATAAGCTCTCAGGCACAGAAACGAGTTCTCGTACAGCAGGAGATGCTATCGCTAAGCTTGGCGAAGGTTCAGTAGCCAAGGAAATCGCCGTTACTGATAAGATCACAATCGGCGAAACAGAGCTTGATGAAGAGAAACTCACAGCTCTTCTTGCGCTCTTAAACTAATAAAGGAGGTAAATCAAAATGGGAGTTGAAGACTTCAAGAATTATGACTGTGCCGGTCTTGTAACCAAGTATGGTGTAGAGTGTAGCGACGGTCGTGTTATTGAACGAGGTTCATTTTCTCATATGGACGGAAAGGTAGTACCGCTCGTGTACCAGCATCAGAGAAAGAGTCCTGACGCTCTCATCGGTAAAGTTCTGCTCAAGGATTATCCCGATGGTGTACGAGGATTCACTCTGTTCAACAGTACAAAGTCCGGTCAGCATATGAAGGCTTGTGTCGAACACGGTGATATCGATTCATATTCAATCTTTGCAACAGATCTCTGTGAAAGAGGCCTTAATGTAAAGAGAGGAAACATCAAGGAAGTAAGCCTTGTCATTTCAGGTGCTAATCCTGGTGCACATATTGAGCAGATATCTATGGCTCACGGTGATGCTGATGACGGTGAAGCGATAATGTATTCAGGAGAAAAGCTTGAGGAGACACTCGGCGGATCATTTGATCATGCTGATGATAGTTCAGCATCCTCTGAAAAAGTGACGTCTGACGACCAGAAAACTATAAAAGAACTTTATAATTCTGGCATGGCTAAGCTTTCTGAAGAGGAACAGCAGGCTATCATGTTTGTATTCGGCGAAATGCTGGATGCAGAAAATGAAGGAGAAACAAAAGAAGGTGGAACTGCCGAGCAGTCTGCCATAAATGAAAACGAGGAGGAGGATCCTACTATGAAGAACAATGTATTCGAAAATCAGGCAGCAAGTGCTGGTGTTTCTGAGCTCCAGCATTCAGCCGTCGTAAGCGCATTTACTCTGTCAAGTCTTAAGAGAGCTATGGACAGCGGCGTTCCGTCTTTCAAGAGATATCTTGAGCATGCTATTCCTGAGAGCAAGGCTCTGCAGCATTCTGGAATACTCGATGAGATTAAGACAACAATTGAGGCTGCTAAGATGGGTGGTACTCTTGAACATGCAGATGGCGATGCGCCTGCAGAGCAGACATATGGTATCAAGAATATTGACGTTCTGTTCCCAGACAGCAAGGCAATCAACGACAAGCCTGAGTTCATCAACCGCAGAACAGAATGGGTAAATGAGATCCTTACAAAGACATCTCACAGACCGTTCGCTCGTATCAAGTCTCTCTTTGCTGACATCACTGCTGAAGAGGCAAGAGCTAAGGGTTACACTAAGGGCGACCAGAAGGATGACGAAGTATTCGAGCTGCTCACAAGAGAGACATATCCGGCTACAGTATATAAGGAGAATCGTCTTGATCGTGATGACATCATCGACGCAACAACAATCGACGTACTCGCATTCCTCAAGGAAGAGATGCGCATCAAGTATGACGAGGAAGTTGCAAGAGCAATGCTTATGGGAGATGGCAGATCCGCTGGTACTAAGCATAAGATCAAGGAAGATCAGATTCGTCCTGTTCTTACAGATGCTGATCTCTTCACAATTAAGTACGAAGTAGCATTCGCAGATGGAGCTTCTGCTGCAGATAAGGCTGACGCTCTTCTTGACGAGTCTATCCTTTCTTTCGAGGACTACCGCGGAACAGGTAACACTGTAATGTTCATCGATCCTGCAATCTATCGTCAGATGATGGTACTCAAGGATGATATCGGAAACAGAAAGTATAAGAGCCCCACAGAGATCGCTGTTGCTGCTGGCGTTGGCAAGATCATGCCTTGCCCGTACATGAAGAACCTCACACGTACAAAGAAGGTTGAGGGAAGCGCAGACGTTGTATATGATGTACACGCTATCACACTTGATCTTTCTGACTATGTATTCGGTACTGATAAGGGCGGCGCACTCAGCTTCTTCGATGACTTCGATATCAACTTCAATAAGATGATCTATCTCATGGAAGGCAGAATGTCTGGTGCTCTTGTAAAGCCTTATTCTGCAATCGTTCTTGAGACACAGAGAGCGGCTGGCTAATAACTAAGATCGGCGATTAAATCAAAATGGGAGTGATATTATGAGATATAGCGGCAGGATCTGTTTTAAAATAACAGCTCCTAGAGAGCCTGGGTCTACTATATACGTTCCAACTGTAATATGGAAAAAGTATAAAGGTAATGTTCCTAGAATGATGTCCAAATTGACTAATTCAGATGCCGGCATCAACGATAATGTAGATATGTCCAATACTATATCTATAGTTGCTGATGCTTTTTTATCTCATAATTATCGCTCTATTTTTGCAATCGAGTTTGCTGGTGAATTTTGGAATGTTAAAAACATACAGATAAACCCGCCTAGACTCGAAATGACAATAGGAGGAGTGTATACAGGAGATGAACCGACGCCCTGAGTTAGATCCAATATTCAAAAGGCTGATCGGAAACGATAACGTATACTTTCAGCCTCCAGAGAGTTTGAAAATGCAGTATCCTTGTATAAGGTACCAGCTGTCTGGAATAAAACAGACCAAAGCAAACAACAAACTCTATAACTATACGCAAGAATACGAAGTTGTGTATATAACAAGAGAACCAGATTCAAAACTTGTTGATCAAATGCTTGGAGCTTTTGAAATGATAAGTTTTAAGAATGCTATGGTTGTCGACAACCTATACCATTATCGGTATAAACTTTACTATTAAGGAGGAAATAAACTATGTCTAAACTTGTATGGGATCCCGTTGGCGAACACAAGTATAAGATCGGTGAAGACAAGCCCGTTGTGTTCCCGATGGATATGACCACAAAGCAGTGGGCAGAAGGTGTCGCATGGAATGGTCTCACATCTGTAACTGAAAGCCCTTCTGGTGCAGATGAGTCCAAGTACTATGCTAACAATAAGCTTTATCTCTCAATCAGAGGCCTTGAGGAGTTCGGATTCTCTCTTGAAGGATACCAGTCTCCGAAGGAATTCGATCAGTGCGACGGCCAGGCAGAGATCGCAACTGGCGTAAGAATCACTCAGCAGAGAAGAGTACCGTTCTGCTTTGCTTATCGTAGATGGATCGGTGAACAGGACGGCGGAATGCATGATGATTATGAGATCCATATCCTCTACAATGCAACATGCAGCCCATCAGAGGAAACTGCTGAGACAATCAATGAGTCACCTGAGCCCGGTACTATGAGCTGGGAATGCTCCACAATCCCTGTTGAAGTTCCAGGTTATGAGCCTACTTCAAGATGTATTATCAAGGCGTCTGATGTCCCGGAAGCAAAGCTCAAGGAGATCGAGGACGCTATCTGGGGAAGAGATGCTGACGAAAGTCAGAGCATAACAGAGGTTAAGTCGCACGTTCTGTATCCTGCAGATATAAAGGAAATTATTGAGAGACAGTAATTTCGGAAATCGGCGCGGAATCGGGTATTCAGTTAGGCTGGCCCGATTTATATTTTATAGTATCGAATAGGAGGAATATTATGATTACTAAAACCTTTACTTACGTTGACTTTTTTGGTATCGAAAGAACCGAAGATGCCAGATTTCATCTTTCAAACCAGGAAGTTCTTTCTCTTGAGCTTTCTAAGAACGGCGGTCTTATGAACTGGATAAAGAAAGCCGCCGCTACTTCCAATTCTGAGGAGCTTATGCCAGTATTTGAAAACATAATTCTGAAATCATACGGCGAGATCTCTCCAGATGGACGTAGATTCATGAAGAGTGAAGAGCTTTCAAAGGCGTTTAAGGAAACACCGATGTATGGAATGCTCATCGAGAGCTTCTTTACGGAAGAAGGGGCTGCTGCAGAGTTCTTTAAAGGCGTGGGTCTTCCTGTTGAAAAGGTTGCTACCGCTCCTAAGCTCGACGATGTAAAGTAATATGAAAGAAATCGTTATACCAAAATTTATTACGGTTGACGATGATCTTAATGTCATATCTAGCCCCGGATATGTTTTAAAAATAGAACATTCGTTATTGTCCATATCTGAATGGGAATCAAAATGGAAGAAACCATTCTTTGAACAGAAGCAGTATACGTATGACGAGTTTGTGTCCTATGTTAAGTTTATGACAATAAATAAGACAGAAGTGCCAGATCATGCATACGAATGCTTAACTATGGACAATACTAAAGAAATACAAGCCTATATGAACGAAAAGCCATCGGCTACGATAATCAAGAGATCTGAGAAGCCAAAGCAACAGAAGAGGTTCTTAACTTCAGAGCTGATTTATGCCTGGATGGCTCAGGCAAGAGTTCCATACTCTGCTGAAACAATGAACATTTGGCGCTTGCTTAACATTATAGAAATAATTTCTATTGAGAATCAGCCTAAGAAGAAAGTATCAAAGGCAGATACTCTTAATAAGTATAGAGCCATGAATAAAGCAAGAAGAAAACCCCGATAAGGAGGTAATAACAAATGGATTCAAAGCTTGCCGTAAGGGAGTATGATCTTCCTTATAAAAACTCGCCGAGAAATCAGCCAATTTCTAAGATAACAATTCATCACTATGCTGGAATTGCTACCGTAGAAAACTATGAAACATTAGCAAAACAGCGTGAAGAGTCATGCAACTATCTTATCGACAAAGACGCTATCGTAACTCAGTGGTGCCCTGAAAAAGCTCGGTCTTGGTGTTCTAGCTCTTCATGGAATGACAATAGAGCAGTAACCATTGAAGTTTCAAACTCTGAAGTCGGTGGCGACTGGCCTGTGTCCGACAAGGTATATAACAAGCTTATAGACCTTTGTGTAGACATATGTAAGCGCAACGGTATGACCGAACTTGTATGGACTGGCGATAAAAACGGAAGTCTTACAACGCATGATATGTTCGCGGCGACTGCTTGTCCTGGGCCATATCTGAAGTCCAGAATGCCAAAAATCGCTACTGAAGTAACCAAAAGGCTCAAAGCGGACGGCAAAAAAGAAATCAAAATGGAAGTTAAGAAGTCCATTTCCGAGCTTGCTGATGAAGTAATTCGTGGTGAATGGGGAAACAACCCGGACCGTAAAACACGACTTACTGAAGCAGGTTATGACTATGCTGCTGTCCAGAAGGAAGTAGATTCAAGACTTGCTAAATCAGAGCCCAAAAAGTCTGTAGAGGATATTGCTAAAGAAGTAATACGCGGTGACTGGGGTAATGGTATCGAAAGAAAGAAAAAGCTCAACGCAGCTGGCTACAAATACGACGAAGTACAGAGCAAAGTTGACGAAATTCTTTCAAAAGCTGAAAAAGTTGTGAAAGTAGAGGCTACAAAGTTAGCCAAAGCTCACAGCTACGATTCCGGTAGATATGCTGGTCTCTATTCAGTAATTCCGGATAAAGCAAACATTCGGCTTGTTCCTGGAAACATGTCTTCAGCAGCAGTGCTTACTACTGTGTCTACAAAGACAAAAGTCAATTGTTACGGATACTACGAAGTTGTAGGCAATAAGGTATGGCTTCTTATTGCTTATGGAAAACAGGTTGGTTTCATGGAGATATCAACCTTAAGAAAGATATAAATAAGCCTGTTTCTTTGTCTCTATCATAAAGGAGGGTTAAGCATGCCGATAAAGTTCACACAAGAAGGTGATTTTAAACACGTGGAGAAGTTTCTTCAGAATGCGTCTAAGAGTGATCTTAGATCAATTCTTAGAAGTTACGGACAAAAAGGTGTCGAAGCTTTATCGGCTGCTACTCCTAAAGATACTGGCAAAACAGCATCCTCTTGGTATTACGAAATAAGCGTAAACAAGAAAGGTGTTAGTGTTACTTGGAGGAATAACAACATTTCAAATTCAATACCGATTGTTCTTTTAATAGAGTTCGGTCATGGAACTCAAAATGGAAGTTATATCCAAGGAAGACCATTCATCGGTGAGACAATACAGCCGATATTTGATAAGTTAGCAAGCGATGCTTGGAAGGAGGTTAATGGAAAATGAGCGTAGAATATGATGATAAGATTGTCCGAATGCAATTCGATAATAAAAGTTTTGAATCAGGCGTCCAGACAACCTTACGGTCACTTCAAAACCTTAAAGATTCATTAAATTTTAATAACGCTGTTTCAGGAATAGAGAATTTAACAGCTGGATTTCAGAATATTTCCGTTGACAATCTTCTGTCTGGAATAGAGCAGGTTACTGTAAAAATTCCAATTATAGGAACGATCCTTGATCAGACTATAAGAGACATGACCAAAAAAGTAGAAGGCTTTATAAAGGACACGCTTGACAAGTTCTCAAATATCGGAAATGCCAAATCTGGTTTTGGCGAATACGAACTTCAGATTGGTGCTGTAAAAACTATCAAAGCATCAACTGGAGAAGATGTTGCTACAATCAATAAATACCTCGAAGAGCTAAACGAGTATGCCGATAACACGATTTATTCTTTTAGCGATATGACAAGCAACATCGGTAAGTTTACAAATGCTGGTGTTAAACTTGAAGACGCAGTTGCTGCCATTAAGGGTATCTCAAACGAAGCAGCACTTGCTGGTGCATCATCAGAAGAGGCATCAAGAGCAATGTACAACTTCTCGCAGGCATTATCTCAGGGTGCTGTAAAGTATCAGGATTGGAGATCAATTGAGAATGCTAATATGGCAACTGTTGGCTTTAAAAAGGAATTGATACAAACTGCTCTTGAGTTGGGAACAATTCGCCAAGAAGGAGACAAGTACATATCAACAACCACGGATATGGCTGGAAAAGTGTCTAATGCATTTGATGCTACTACTGATTTTAATTCATCTTTAAGTGCGCAGTGGATGACTAGCGATGTTCTTGTTGAAACTCTAAAAAGATATACTGATGAAACTACGGCCGTAGGTAAAGAAGCAACAGATGCCGCGACAAGAGTAAATACATTCACACAGGCAATTGGTGCTATCGTAGAAGACTTAGGTTCTAACTGGACTGAGTCTTGGAAATACATAATCGGCGACTTTGAAGAAGCTACAGAAATGTGGACAAAATTCAAGGATGCGGTTAGTGGGTTCTTCAAACCTGCGGCTGATGCAAGAAATGAAATGCTTAAATTCTGGAGTCAAAATAGAAGTGGTTCTGAAGAAACGGTTGAAGTAACAGAGGATGCTACTGAAAAGTACAAGGAATTATTTGATGTTGCGCATGCCGGATGGATGGGTGACTATGGAGTCGGAGAAGAACGAGTTAAGGCTCTTACAGAAGCTGGATATGATTATGCAGAAGTTCAGGGTATAATTGATAAAATGGTAGCCGGTGAAGTAACCTCTTGGGAAGATGTTGCTGAACTACAGAAGCAAGCAGCTAAGGAAGCAAACAATCAGGCTGCGGCTGAATCAGATCAGATGTCAGGCAGAGAGATGTTCTTAAAAGGAATTTCTAATCTGTGGACTACATTTTCAGGAATCGTTAATTCGATGAGAGGAGCTTGGAAAGAAGTATTTCCTCCAATGACTGGCCAGCGTTTGGTTGAAATGTCAAAGGCGTTCATGGAATTAACTGAAAAAATGGTTCCATCAGAAGAGACTCTTGATAATCTCAGAAGAACTGCCAGAGGAGTATTCTCTATACTTTCTATCGGAATGACCATAGTCAAAGCTGTCGTAAAAGGTTTCGGAGCAATGTTTAAAGCTATATCTGAAGCTCAGGGTGAAAAGTCTGGAGGCGGAATCCTTGGACTGTTAGCCTCAATAGGAGACTTAATATTTGGCTTTGATCAGCTTCTGAAGGAAACCGGAATTCTTGAAACAATATTTACAACAACTGGAAAGGTAATAGGCATCATCATAGGAACTATTCTTGATGGAATAGGCTCTATAATAGACGCTATAGTTGATCTGGCTTCAGCTTTCAAAGACTTTATAGGAGAAAACATCGATCTCGATGGTTTGGTTACTCCTTTTGAAGATGCGGATGATGATATTTCAAATGTAGCTGTAAACATAGCAACTACAATAGCAAATTTTGCTAAAATACCGCTTGATGGAATAGCAACATTGATATCAAACATAAAAAATGCATTCGGTCCACTTTCAAAGGTTGGAGAGTTCCTTTCAAAAGTAGGCGATTTCTTTAAGACTGGATGGGAAAAGATAAAGAGTGTGTTCTCAACAATAGTTCAGATTCTTTCTCCTGTAATTGATCTTATAAAGGACAAAGTTGTAGAGCTAACTGGTTCTATGTCATTTGACGATCTCGTTGATAAGCTTAAGAAGGGTGGTATCCTTGTAATCTTAGGACAGGTTATAGCGTTTATGCATAACATGAATAAAGATTCTAAGAAATTCGGTAAGCTTATAGACGGATTTGGCGATATGATGGATGCTATAAAAGAGAAGTCAGAAGCCCTTACAGCAGCAGTAAAGGCTAAAGCTATATTTACAATAGCAATGTCGATAGCTTTACTCGCTGGTACCGTAATAATGCTCGGCATGTTTTCATGGGACACAATAACAAGAGGTCTTTCTGCTTTTGGAATTATACTTTTGGAACTTGAGAAAACAATTAATGCTATAGATGCTAAAGAATTAACCAAAGTAGCACGTGTGTTAATGGCTTTGGGATTGTCAATGATATTTATAGCAGCTTCTGTCAAAATATTAGGCGGTATGTCATTTGATGATGCAATGCTTGGTATTGGAATGCTAGGAATAATACTTGGCGAGCTAGTTATTGCTGTAAATAAAGTGAATTCCAGTGGTAATCTTGACAAAGTATCAAGAACATTAATATCTTTGAGCACGTCTATATTCTTACTTATAGTACCAATCATAGCACTTGCATTCTTACCAGAAGAGCAGATTAAGCATGGCTTGTTTATGCTCGGAATAGTTCTAGCTGAGTTAACTGCTACTATTGATGGTATGAAAGTAAATGGCAATCTTGATAAAGTTAGTAGAACTCTTCTTACTTTAGCTACGTCAATAACACTTCTCATGGTTCCGCTGCTCCTGCTTGCATTTTTACCAGAAGAGCAGATCAATCGCGGCGTTGGCATGCTTGCTCTTGTATTGGGAGAAATTGTTGCCGCGCTTGACTTTAGCAAGCTCGGAACTGTGAAAGACGGAACTACCAAACTTCTATGGGCTATTGTGGCGGCTATAATCGTAGTTACTATTGTTATAAACAATTTAGGTAGTATGGATATGAAAACACTTGCTCAGGGATATGTAGCCGCAGTTCTTGTGGCTGGATTACTTGCCGCACTAATGACAATGCTCGGAAAAGTTAACCTTGGTGGTTACAAGGAAGCGAAGAACATGATTAAAGTCCTTGGTGCTATATCAGCGGCTCTTTTAGTCATGACTGGTATTGTTTCTTATATTGCAGACATGGGCTTGGAGAAGGCAGCGGTAGGTATAGGAGGACTTTTGGCAATATATGCTCTACTTATAGGGTCTATATATTTGATGGCAAAAGCATTTCAGAATCCACAATTTTCGAATGGTGCTAAAGCATTTGGGGCTGTACTGTTATCGATAGGTGGAGCATTCTTCTTATTTGGGACTGGTGTGCTGGCCTTTGTTGAGGCAATGAAACTGCTAAATGAGACAGACTTTGATGGTGACTTGCTTGAGAAGTTTGCATTGTTAGCAGCCATAGTGCCAAGTTTCGTTGCAGGATTTGTTGGTGGTTTAATAGGTGGTATAATTGGAGCAGTTCCTGCTGTTATAGATGGAATGTTTACCGCTATAAATATGATACTCAGCCATTTAGCAGACAATATAGACGAATTTGTTCAAAATATTTTTGATATTTTATTTGCTGTTCTATTTGGAGGATTAACCAAATTACAAGAAAACGCATATGAATTAACAGACAAACTTTTTGAAATACTTGATGAAGTGTTTAGGGCAATAAGTGATAATCAAGAGGAAATAAAAGAATGGGCTTCAATAATGACCGAAACTGTTGCTTCTATTATAGATGGTATTGCCGATAATATAGATAGTGTAGTTGATGCAGTAATAAATTTTATATCTGAATTGGCTACCGCACTTACCAAAAAAGAGAAAGAAATAAGAGATGCTATAAAAGACTTTATAGAGTCGTTGGTACTAATAATAGGCGGTTTGTTTATGGACCTTATTGGTACGCCTTTTATGGAAGTAGGATCTAGAATAGTTGTAGCAGTAACTCGTGGTTTTGTTGATGCTGCTAATGGTTTAATTAGTTTTATAATGGATGGACTTGTAGATATTGTAAATGATCTTATAGATGATGCAAACGATCTAATCCCTGGTGATGCACTAGACATAGATAATTGGGATCCTCCTTGGTATGGAAAAACCGATTACCTTAAGTATCCAGACTGGGCACAAGAACCACTGGCAACTGGTGGACGAATAGTAGGCGAAGCCGGACCTGAGTTACTTTCGCAGGTAGCTGGAAAAACCCAAGTAACACCGCTTACCAACCAGTATGCTAAGCAAGGAACACTCGATGTATTTGGCGAAATGTTAAATCAGGAGCGCATGATTGCTGCTAGTGCGGAAAACATAAGTAATGGACTTAGTGCTCAAAACAAACTCATTGTTGAAAGTGCATACGATGACTCTAAACTCATGGAGCGCGTTAACAGCATGGAGAAATCAATAACTATACTTGGTAAAGAAATAACAAACATTGGAGTATATCTTGACGGCAAGGCTCTCGTTGGACAGATTGTCGGTCCTATGGACGAAGCTTTAGGTGCAAGAGCTATAAGGAGGCGAAAGTAAATGTATGATGATTCTGTAATATACTATGACGGGGATCATTCTGTTATTTTTGATGGTTTGGATTCCTGGGAGGTATTTCATCTCATTCCTTTGAGCCTCCCTATACCTCCAATGCCAGAAAGAAAGACTAACACTCTTGATGTACCTGGTATGGATGGCAATATTGACATATCTAACATACTGACAGGCTATCCAACATATCAAAATAGAAATGGTTCTTTGGAGTTTATGATAGCTCCCGGCTATAACAACTTCATGGAATTATATTCTGCCGTAGCCAACTATCTCCACGGCAAACACCGAAAAATGATATTTTCAGATGATCCAGAATGGGAGTATGAAGGGGATTTTACCGTTACATCCTCCCAGAATGGAATCTGGAACAACATAACAATAAGTTACATTGTAAAACCGTATAAGACAAGACTGTTACCAGTGTCGGTTCTATACCCAGATGTATTTGCTGCGGTTAGCATTGACAGTCCGACATATGTTGATATTTACCCAACATTATCAGATTATTTGATGGAAATGCCGTCCCCATTAGCAATGTCTATTGTTTCGGATAGTGGTATTGCTGTTAAATACTGGAATTCAGACTATAACTTATTAATAGAAAAAGACAAAGCACCAACCGGTGTATACATAGATCCTGACTTTGTAGTTGGAAAGTATACACTGGACGCAAACATCGGTCTTCAGGCAAAAGGCACAGGCCGAATAAGAATTGACTTTACACAAGGGAGGCTGTAATAATGTTCAAAGTATTAATCAACTCTGGCGTAGAACCTTTTGAAACAGCAGATGAAGAAGAATTCACGACCAGGGATGGTGTTGTCTTTGGATTTGCTGCCGACAAACTTATGTATAGCGATCGAACTCCGTTAGAGGAGTATAAACTTATTTCACCTAATCTGGAGCTAGAGGTTAACGCCCCTGGCTCCTTTACTTTTACTATACCGCCATGCAATAACGAATATGACAGTATAGAACCTATGAACACAAGGGTAAAAATATATCAGGATGGGTATAAAGAACCAATATTTGAAGGTCGTGTTATAAGTATTGACACAGACTTTTATGGTCAGAAGAATGTCACTTGTGAAGGTGAGCTTGCATATTTATATGACACGACAGTCTCTAATCATATTCAGACTTTTTCATCGATTCAGACATTATTAAGTTATGTGCTAACTAAGCACAATGAGAAGAGTCCTGAGTACAAACACTTTTTTCTTGGTGCGGTTACTGTTAACGACCCAGATATTGGAAATAGTCCAACTGGATTCTCGTTTGAGTCTACTTGGGATATTATAGCAAAACTAATCGAGCTATACGGTGGTTTTGTAAGGATCGTTAAGCAGGACGGCGTGAGAAAGTTAGAGTATCACCAAAGCGTAGATGAGCTCCCTTTTTGTGAACAAGAGATTACATTCGGAAAGAACCTACTTGACCACACAACAAATTTCGAAGTGACTGAACTTTGCACGGTTCTTATTCCATTAGGCGCTACGCTTAATGAGATAGAAGGAGCTACTGGAAGTTCTGGAGATGCTATTGAAGAGCTGAAAAAAAACCAAAGACTTACAATAGAGTCTGTAAACAACGGAAGTCCATATTTAGTAGCAAGAGAAGCTTATGATACATTCGGTCACATTGAAAAAACAATCGTATTCTCAGACTGCAAGGATGCTGCTACTTTAAAGAAGTATGGTGAATTATATTTGAACGAACTTCAGTTTGCTGAGATGTCGATAGATGTTTCAGCGATTGATTTATCATATACTAATAGAAAGGAGTTGCCTGAAGTATGAGTATAACAGGAACCGGAACACAAGCTGATCCTTATATTGTGGAAACGTATGAGGATTTGAAGACGGCTATCGAATACGGCACACCTGACGATTTATATGTAAAATTTAAAGAAAAATATAACATAGACTTGGCGTCAATATATGAATACGAATGCCCAACCATATACACATCTAACGCTACTGGCCATAATGTTAATGTTGATGGCAACGGGACAACTATATCTGGGTTTTCCAGTTCGAAATCAATGTTTAAAGTAATCAATGATTACAGCAACCCTGTAGCTGCTTACTTTCATTTGAAAAATATTGTAATAGATAAAGCATATTGTCCATCCTCACCATTAATATTTGAAGGTCGTGTCCCACAATTAGAGAATGTAAAAATATCAGCAGTGATAGAAGATAAAATAGCAATGCGCTTTTCTTATCCAGGAAGTTCTTACCATTCTTATCAGGTCGGTTATGTTAGAAGATGCTCTTTTTCTATTAACAAAAGTAGGTACGATTTCCCGAACAACACAGGTAGACTTGTTATTTTTGGAGACCCTCATTATAGAATGAGTTTTGCTCCAGAATTTGGCGGAGATGAGGATTATGGTCCTCCAATAGCAGGTATACCAATAACCGATTGCAAATTTGAAATAAACTCTTTGGTGTCGCCTCTATTTTTTGGAGCCGGAGGAAATCCTTCAAGTTACTCCAACGCAAGGCCGACAAAATTTTTAAGGAATACTATTATTCTTAATGGTTCAACTCCATTATATTTAGGTGGTTGGGTAAGAACGTTCTCACATACCATCGCTAAAGAAACGAGTATAGCTAATTCGGTTATAAGAGGAAACTCGTCTGCTTCTATACAACTTAGAGGAGCAACGAGTGCCGATGAGTTCGATTCGGGTGTTTGCGTGATTGATCATACGTCGCTTCCAAACGCATCCCTTGTTACAACAGAAGGTTATGAGAACCCCTTCAAACTCCTAACAGCAGAAGAAATAAAAAACCCAGCATATTTGCGTAGTATTGGGTTTGAATGCGGCGGATAAGGCGGTGATTCTATGGCTGTTGAAGATGGAATCAAAGACTTAACAAATTGGTCTAACACAGGAAACTGGAATCAATTCTCTGTAGTATACAATGATGGCTATAATTCCATAACATTCAATACAAAAGATGATGATAGATATCCAAGACGATATTTCAAGTTACCGCTTTCAGCATGCGATGATGGATACATCAAAATGAAACTTAGAGCGCCTGCTGATTGTCCTCTAAGAGATCCAACCGTTCTGCCAAGGATTTATATTTTTACAGAAGATCCGTGGAATAGTAGAACTGCCCCTACTAGCTTGAAAAGCATGGCTAGTGTCGAAATGCCAGTTGTCGAATCTGCAAACCCGACTGAAATAACAATAGACGTTATGCCATCATCGGCAAATATATGGGTTTCTATTGAGTGTAAGGCTTTCGCTCCAAACAGCACAATAGTATACTATATAGAAGGTATCGAATGCGATATTTACGAGCATTGGGTTGTTGAAAACGACGAGCTTGTAAATAAACGGCAAATAGAGGATGCTTCAGACCCAACAAAACCGCCATTTGCGAATCTTCTTATGCGCTGTGATCCATATATGGAGGAAGGATATCCGTATAATGCGGCGTATATAGATATTCAGCAGGCAGAACCAATACCGACTGACGTTCAGTATCCAGCTATAAGATTCTTAAGCAGAGTACGAGTAAAGTCAAGGCCGCACGGACTGAATAAGATATTCCCAGTATTGAAAGTATCTATTCCGCTTGATAATCCTGGTGGTGCTACCTATCAGTTGGGCGAATCATCTGTTCAGTCAATGACGTCTCATACTGCTGAAATAAATGCCAAGACTTTAAAGCAAATAGACGATCTTCCTTCACCGTCATCAATCCTTCAGGCTGCCAAAGAGAATGCTACTGAGCTAATCAAGGCTGCTGATAATGGATACGTTACACTCAAACGTAATGCAGAAGGCCTAATTGAAGAGATTCTTATTTGTGATCGTTTGAATTATTTTGATCCAGATGCCAAAATTTGGAGATGGAATATTAACGGTCTTGGATACTCAAGTACAGGCTACAATGGTGAATTCGGAACTGCAATGACTATGGATGGATCTATAGTTGCGGATCGAATAACCACAGGATTAATGTCAGCAGACAGAATTCGTGGCGGAAACCTTGTAATGGGTGGCTATGATAACGTTGCCGGAAGCATCATTGTAAGAGATCAAAATGGAGAACCTGTTTGCGTCTTAAATAATGCTGGTGCCAACATAAAAGGCCAGATCTATGCGGATAATGGTGATGGTATATTCATGAATCTTACAAACGGTCATTTGTACGGAGGTCACCGTGAAAACGGCAATGATGTTGTTGACATAGACATTCATACAGATAATTTGTTTGATGATGGCGGAACTTTAAAGCATGGTCTTGGTATGATTGGCGACATTTTAGGCATCAACTTTAGACAACTCTGGGTTGGCAATGACGATATTGGGCTATTCAAGGTTATTCCTCAAGAATATATAACCGTAGTTACTGGAATATCTACAGATTCTGAAGGCAAAGTAACTAATGTCTCTACAAGACAACTACCAATTGTGCATGGAATGATTGCACAAGCAGAATAATAGGAGGCTAAATCAAAATGGAAATAACAGTACACAATGGAGAAATGACAGATGCTGAGATTCATGAGTATGTTAAATATGCTAAGGAGAAGCATGAGACAAACGAAGATAAGGTCGTAAAGCTTGATATTTATCTTGATGGAGAGTTTGTAGACCTTAAAGTCGAAACAGCTCCAGTGAAATTCCAGCGAATTCGTCGTATAACAGGATATCTCGTAGGCACTCTTGACCGATTCAATGACGGAAAAAAGGCAGAAGAGCATGATCGTGTTAAGCACTCAATATCTAACGAATACGATCCAAGGGAGTACTCTGGTTTGATCGACGAATAATCATACGCTAATGACAGTCTTTTGGCTGTTGTTAAATACATATTAAAGGAGGTATTCTTTATGGAATACGCATCTAATGCTAAGGGTAATCTTGGTGTAACTCTTGGCGCTGTAGGCACTGGCCTTGGCCTTCTCGATGGTGGAGCGAATCTTCTCGGAAGAATGGTCAATGGCGGAGCTATGAACTCTGATGACAAGCCCGTTACAAGGTATGAACTCGGTCTTGTTCGTGAGTCTATTGATCAGAAGATCGAGAACTCATATCTTAAGGGCCAGCTCGAAGTAGCCGATAAGCTTGCCGGGGTTCAGAAGCAGTTTACCGAGCAGGTAGGTTTCAATGCTACAGTTGCTGCTAATGTTAGCACTGTTGCAAACCAGGCTGCTGCCCTCAGAACAAACTTTGATCGTCTGACAAGAGTGTTCGTTCCTAATGAGAACGTTGCTCCTGGATGGGGAAGAGCAAATGTACAGCCTGCACCGCCGCTTCCGCCTTATCCTTATGGATGGCCTTTTCCATTCCCTCCAG
>AUXO011521404.1_pt1 | contig 20418 bp, 15 predicted proteins | sample 768731 | NCBI WGS metagenome assembly AUXO01 (sample SAMN02715735, study PRJNA202380) | gut metagenome | biome: sheep rumen | host: Ovis aries | place: New Zealand: Palmerston North
CAACTAACTATGAGTGCAATGAACCCAGGAGCAGAAGAAGCAGGAGCAGGAGCAGGAGCAGGAATGGGTGGACCACACGTAGGACCAGTGCCACCCGTAGGATTAGGAGCAAACGGACCAGTACCACAGCCACTGAAAAAGCCACTCAAAAAAATCACAGCAGCTGAAGATGTAGGTAAAATAAATGTAGCAAAAATTAATAACATAATTGGTGGTGGTGAAGATCAACTTGAAGTTAATGTATCAGATTGTCCTGCCGCAGACGTAGAAAATGACAATATAAAATTGATTAAAAAATGTGGCGAATATGCCCTTATCTATGTTAAAAAAGGAGAACAAATACAGGATAAAAATAAGCCAGCAAAGACAATAAATGAAAATGGTTTGTATTGGGTTAAATTAAATGAAAGTGGAGAAATTAAATCCCATGTCGCTAATAACGGCAACGGTCTGGAACATCATCAAAACTTCACATTTAAAACAACAAAAAGTACTTATTGGAGGTACTTGCAAAGCGGAAACAAAGGCCCACAAATTAGTTTTAAGTTCGCCAATGGAAACCCAACAATCTCAACATCATCATCGTTGCCTTTAGTGATCACAAAAAACAATTACCCGAAAGAGAACGGCGATGACATAAAAAATCTTGCATTACAAAATTTTTTCAAACCTATAAACAGCACGTATAAATTACTTTATACAAACAATGATGTTATAATATACGCACAAAACGACACAGACGAACTGTCAGTTGCAACAATCAATATCCAAGGAAAAGTCGTTCATGCTAAAGCTCCAAATTTATCAGCACAACATTTCAACGGAGGCAAAGCCGACGAAGAAAGATTTTTCGCCTGTCCATTAGAAAACGACGGCAAGCTTGCCTTAGATATAGTCAACGAAGCTTTGTTAAACGCTCAATCCTACGATAATAATATTCCAGCCGCCAATCCGCAAAACAAATTCCCAGTCATCATTGGGAAAGACATGAAACCTAAAATTTGTTGTCATGCGGAACAGCAGAAAATTGCAAATAACGGCCATTATATTAGAAAAATGTCTTCTAACAACTACAACACCAGACTAAGGAGCCCAACTAGTTATATTGATAATAGTAATGGCGTTTTAACATTTCGAATAAACATGGATCTTACAAGCGACACATATCAAACTGACTCAAACAACATGATTTCCTTCCCCATAACATATGATCCAAAAATAAAACATCACGTTTTCGACGACGGCTTCAACACAATTAAAACAAACTTGGCAGCCAAAGGATTTTGCTTCGATAAAAATTTTGTTATTCACAAAGGTTTTAAAATGCCGGACCCATCGCAAACAATAACCTCAAACCAAGGACAAGCAACAATTGCTTACAAAATTACAAAAGACTTATTAATAGCTAAGGATAACGTCAGCGGACAACTTTTTCTATACGAGAAGGTTTCAGGCCAGCCCACACCATATCAGCGACAAGAAAACCTTCAGGGAACGCTTTCCGTCGATGGAGAACATTTTTGGCTATCAAATAACCCAGCTGACAACTATCTGAATGCAGTAAATGCAAACGGACTTCACGACATCCAAAAAATTAATTACAGATTAAACCAAATGATGATAGCCAATGGTGGAAGCGAGCCCTTTGAAATTGACCAAGACCTCAAAATCACAATAAAAAAATCAGGCATCAATGTCATTGATAGTAATCCAGAGTTCTTCATTAACGAATCGCCAAGCTTGCCGACTCAATATAGTTATTACCTCCCAACAGATAATGTTACTCAGCTATTAAAAACAATCAACGTAGTAAAAATGGCTTCAATAAATAACGCATTTGATATTGTTTTTGATGCAGACAACCCAGATAATGTATTCTTAGAAGAAAAACGACATAATTCCTTGCCGAATAGTTGCATAAAACACAATATCCATTTTTTAACTAAAGTCGACGGAGTAAAAGTAAAAAAAATTACATTACCAAACAACAAAACAGTATTTGTATTAGTTGATAACGACGGACACAGCCGATTGAATGTTTGGAACAACATAAAACTAGCATCGAAGGATTTTGCTTGTGAACTCCAAGTAGATGCAACCACTCATAAAATATCGGCCTCCAAGCAGCAAAACACTGACAAAAAAATTTTTATATCGCCAAAGCAAAAAAATGTCACTTCGTTTTCCGTAGGAGAAGGTGACAAAGAACAAAAACTTTTCTTGCAAACACCACCAAAGAGTCCACATGAAAAGATCGAGCTTCACTACCAAGATGGCAGTCAGCCAAAACAAAAACTACAAAATATACACTACCAAAACGGTGCTATAATATCCAGTAATGCAAACACGATTAATAATATTTTAGGCATCAATGGTGCTCATTTTCGGATAGGCCAGGATGGAAAGATTGGGTATCTCGTGGAGATTGGCAATAATTGTACTCTTGATGGACGGATAGTAAAATCAGACCTCAATAGCAATAAATTAAAAATCGGAACAGACGAATATACGTTGCCTGCAGACACAAAGCATGATACGTTAAATAAAACAATTACAATTCCTTTTGGCGCAGATGGAAAATTGCCAGTAATAAAGATCGGACAACACCATTTTTGCCCTGAATTAGACAATCCGTTTACAACAAAAATTAATATCCATCAAAATATATTAAACGACAATGAACTTAGTGCTATCGCTACGCAGCTTAAAGTGGACAAGAATCAGTTGCAGCCAATACAAGTAGTAAATACAACTGCAAACAACAACGGGGATACGTTTAAGAATATCCTCGTATACAACACCTTTGATCAACAATTGCACATTGTCAATATGGAAAAACCGCATGACTCCGAACAATATACAACTTGCACAGTCCGGGCAACATTGAACGTTTGTTGTGAACAGAAAAACGGTAGTTCAGGCCAACATATCTTCGTTTCACCTAATATGTTTGCCAATCAAGAAAACATAGACAATTTTAATAAGATATTGACAGACGACAATGTAATATTAGAAAATGGAGAATTTTTTGATGTAATCGAAACGGGCAAGAATACTTTTACGATCAGCGGCCCTGCAACTGCTGTAAACTCAGAAATAAAGGAATTACATTTTACCGACAAAAGCTCAAACGGTCTAGACATAACATTTTCGCGAGGTTTAGACAATAAGTGGTATATTGAACGGCAAGAAAACAGCATAATTACCCGCAAAGCTCTCGGATTAAACACTTCAGAATTAAAATTTGTAAATTCGGGAGAGGGCAAAGTTAAAATTAAAACCAAAAACAAGCACCAACTACAACAACTACTAAAAAACCAACACTTAGGTTTTAACATCACTACCGGTAAGCTTTCAAGACTAAACGCGGAATTAAAACTACAAAATCAACTATTAAATATAGCGCAACCGAACTCGCCACAGAAAGCCTATTACGAAGCTAAAATTAACAATCAATTTTCATTAGTACAAGCCGAAGGCGAAACAAAGGCATACTTATGTGCTAACAGGGAATTAGTAAAAAAAATAAATTTCGGGTGCACATTATTGTCACATGATAAAAAAAACTTCATTTTGGACAAAACAACTTTAAATACCTTGAATAAGGAGTTAAAGAACGCAGGTCTCGAACAACAGATACAAGAAAATGGCAAAATAATAACGATAGAGAAACAATGCGACAACGATAGCAATATGTTCAAAATAAAACAAACAGTTAAACAAAACAACAACACTTATATTATACACGAAGATATCGACCCGAAAAACAAAATAACAATTACAGATAAGGATCTATATATTGGCGAAGAAAAATATGAGATTAAGCATTTTGATTATAAAAACAAGATTATATCTTTCAAAGATATAGAAACAAACAAAAGATTCCGAGATCGTCTTAATCAAAAAGGTCTCAAATATGATTCAGGAAAGATCTGCACAGTTTTAAAAAAAAACAATCTGCAAGTAGGTACAACAAAGTTAGACGACATAGGTGATGCCAACGATAAGAACAAACAGAAAGCAAAAATGCTTGAATTCAGTGTAGAAGGTGATAAACTGACCGTTATTAAAAATAACGACAAGAACACAAAGAAAATACTCAAAATTCAAGCAAAGATGGATCCAAATAACGCTGATAACGTCATTATAACAGAGCCAAACGAGGAACTCGTTATCCAAGAGTTAGAAAACAATCATATAACCATTATTGATGGTATTCCATACAATGCTTTACCGGTAAAACCAATTAAACCATACAATGCTGCACTATATCAGTTGCAAAATGCAAACGGAAGTGCATATGCTTACCTAACTCTTTGGAAGAGCAAGTTTGAACTTTTGATAAACGATAATAATTGCAATGGCGATAATTTTACAACAATATCACAGGACCAAACAATTATTGATTATGGACTTTCAGACAAAGCAAATAAACTGATCTTGACTAAAACAATATCGAATGATCAAGAAATAGATCTTGTAACGAGTAATAAGCCAGGCTTAGATAGTTTAAAATATAGTCCAAGCCAAAAGAAAATCATAATAAAAGCACAAATTGTTCCAGAAACAATAGATCATGATAAAGCACTAAGATTGAATGTAAAACGATACGTTAACAACACAAGCGCAATACTTCTTTACGGGACAGATATCAATAATGGCCTCGTTATCACGAAAAACGACAAGAAAGACAAAATGCTTATTACCGAATTCTCAAACGGTATAGAACTGCCAAACTCTCAATATCTTATTGACGCAAGCGTTAATTATAGTGACGGACTAGAAAAAGAAATAACTGTACAATTTCAAGACAAAGCACAGAGAGACGCTTTTGCAGCACAATACGGTCTTGAGGCCGATTGGAATAAAGTTCAACAAATCACCAAGTCCAAGTCTATAGAAGAAAATAAGTTTATTACCACACAGGAAGAACTATCCTTTTCGGATATCGTACCGTATCAACTAAGCATCATCGAAAAAGACGGAAAAGCTCGAATGATACAATATGTAGATTCAAATATGCATAAACAATACGACGTACTCGAACTGCCAAAACACATCACTTTTGCTAAGGACAAAGCAACCAATACTATCATATTAACGTTTAAAGACGAAAAAGAAAAACAAACATTTGTAAACAACCTCAACGAACTGAAAGAGGAAATAAAAATATTACAAAAACACTACGACCAACTGTTTCAAGATAAGTATTTTGAATATTGTAATACGGAAGCAGCAAAAATATTGCAAGCAATATCCCAAGAAGTAACACAAATTACAAAAAAAAACGCACCTAAAAATTACTACGAGATGGAACCAGTAATGAAAAACGCCATTGAGGATATTAAAAATAAATATACCGACGATTTCATAGAATCACTGCAAAAAAGTAATTTAGACAATACGCCTTTTGTAAAAGACGGAAAAGATAGCGAAGGTCATAAGACTTTTATACCAAAAGGAACGCAATCTATAAACATATTATTAGCGGATATATACGCATTCAAACTCATGGCCGAAATTAACAATATAAACAATAAATGGAATTTTAACAAATTGATTAACAGCAAAGGCGACTTTGTGTCGATGAAAGATAAATTGGACAGTGCAGTTCCACAAACAAAAACTCTCAGTGTACATAAAGACTTCATTACTTTATTACAAAGCCATCTAAATGACCACGAGATATTTTCTCTCTTCGGCAATGGTTATATTCGGCGATCTATGCCCAAAAAAAACACATTTATAATCGACACGCCATCCATCATCCTAACATTTGACGACGCACACAACAAAATTACCCTATCCGGAGCTAAAAAATCATTAGACATTTTTCTTTCAACACATTTTGCAGATCATGGCGGAACGTTAAGATTGAAATTTCAACCACAAAACTGGGACACAGCAGAAAACCAGCCACTTCTTAATCAAGGTTTGTTATACGTGGACCATATTTTCGATAGTAACAACGACAAACGTTTAAACCTCGTTTATAACACAAACTTAAAGAAATTTCAAACAGTGTACGATAGTGGTGCAGCAGGCAATTATGCACCAATAATGGGAACACTGCAAGATGTAAACTTCAAAACTCTTCCATGTTTCCAAAAAGTGGAAAAGAACAAAAGTGGAGCAATAACCGATTTTCAAGTATTCTTTAATCTAACAAACGATGTAGCAAAATACAAAGACCGGTTGCAACAAATCTTGACAGATAGAAGACAGAAAGACGAACAAGAAGAAGCAGAAAAACAAAAGAAACTGGAAGCAGAAAGAAAGAAAAAACTCGAAGAAATCCATGAAGATGAAACAACAGTGCTCGAAAACAACGAAAACGACATGGAACAACCAGAACCGCAACATCACGAAGAAAGAAACGACCAAAAAAATAACATAGAAGATATACAAGAAGAGCATGAAGTGCCAAGCCAAATCAATAAATATACAAATTCCAACGGATATGGTGGCGCTATTGACGCTTCTGGTTACGGCAACTCAAATAACGGAAATATAAGTAATGACAATAACAGAGAAACAAATTTAAAACTAAACAACAAGTACCAAAATAGTAATGAAAGGAGCAATAATTTTGCTAACAATTTGAATAGAAACGATAACACTAGTAAGTACATCGCGACAAAAATGACAACCACAAGTAATGGTAAAAACTTATCAACAAATAGTTACAGTCTATCGCCTTCACTATCAGGAAGTAGCGGTTATGACGGAGGAGGCCAAGGCGAAGGAAACTCAAGCGGTGGAAATACTCCACAGGTATTAAATACAACTACTAATGATGGTGATAAAAACACCAATGATCAAAATAACAAAAACGATCAAAAACAAAACAATAAAAGAAAGTCGTACGCTGCAACTGGAGGATTAGTAGTTCTTACACTTGGAAGTGGAGCAGTTGCAATAATTCTTATGAATGAGAAAGTTGCCGTTATAGTTGGAGCCTGTGGTGTTGTTGTCTGTGGTATTGGAGCATTAGCAACAGGCATAAGTACTTATTCTCATAATAAAAAGATAGACACCGGCCAACCAAATACAGACCTTAAAAACTCACAACAAAAACAAGGACGAGATAGGCAATAAAAATACCATTGCTTGAAAATTATGAAAAACGAAAAGTTCTCTTATAGCTTCTTATGAGGAGAGCTTTTCTCACAACGATAACTTGTTTTATTTTATCTTGTGTTGTTGTAATGAATATTTGTCATACAAACAAAATATTATCAATGCCACGTATCGTTAAAACGAAAAACCAAGCAATTATAGCAAAAGCTACTGACACAACCACCGTTCTCCCTCTGGCAATGTCATTTGCAGTTTCTCTTATTGAAAAAAACCCTTATTTTTATTTTATCAACACAACTTCAGTAGTAGCTACAACATTAACTTGCAAAATATTGAAACATATAATTCAAGAACCTCGTCCAGACGATAAAAACGATAAAAAATCATTTCCTTCGGGACACTCAACCCTCGCCTTTGCAGGAACAACTTTGCTTTTTGTTTTACGGAAAAAATATAAAATGAACGCAAAAACGAAAAACGCATTTTGCACAACTGGGCTTTTACTGGCATTATTCACAGCAATCGGCAGAGTTTTAGCTAATCGTCATTGGCCTATTGATGTCGTTTGCGGTAGCCTTATTGGCATTATCGGCGTGTTCATCAGCTATGCAATCACGGAAAAAATGATAAATAAAATTAAAAAAGCCACAAAAACAGAACAATAAAGCAATATTAAACATTAAATAACAAAAAAAGCTCCACAACGACGCAAAGCACGTTGAATGGCACCTTTTAATTAGTTCCAGTAGAGCCAAATCTCCCGGCTCCTCTTTCTGTCTCGTCAAGTTCTTCAACAATTTCAAGATTACATTTTGAAATTTTACAAATTATCATTTGCGAAATTCTTTCTCCGCGTTTAATCTCAAAGGGCTCATTTGATAAATTCACTAAAATCGTGCCAATCTCACCTCTATAATCGCTGTCTATTGTCCCCGGTGTATTTACGATACTAATCCCGTGCTTAAAAGCCAATCCGGAACGCGGGCGAACTTGAATTTCATATTCATCCGTTAAACCACACATTGCAATCCCGCTTTGCACACAAACCCTTTCAAGCGGTTGCAAAACATAGCTTTCAATATCTTTCCCAAGCACAAAAGTCTCTTTTGTCTTTGGCAAAAAAACATCCGTTGCTCTCAAATCCATTCCGCTACTTCCTTTTGTTTGATAATTCAAAAGCTCGCCGTTGTTATAAACTTCCTTTGCATTTTCAGACAAAAATTTTATTCTCAAAGTTTCCACAAAGCAACGAACAATTGACGAAGTTTTATTTTATTTTGCAAGACAACATTACACTCCACTTTTAAAAGTTAGTTTTAAACTTTTCCACAAACTATAATTATTTTTTGAAAGATATTTTACCCTTGCAATGCCACAGTTCTGCAACGAGTTCACGACATCGTCCTTAAATTGCCTATTTAAACGACTTTCCTCACTTTCTGAAAGCAATTTTATACTCTGCAAATTTGTATTATCGTCCCAGCTAATCAAAAAAGATGCTTCAAGGTTTTGCCCTCTGTATTCTTTTGCATATCCATACCAACAATTTTCAAGTGTATATTCCAAATAAGCCAACATCTGCAAATCCTGTGAATTGCTGTTTTTACCCGTTGACACCCCTTCAAACCGATTATATTTATCCATTTCCTGCAAACTCCCATCAATTACAAAACTAAAAACATTATTGCTATCGCTTTTGATTTCATTTTTTAAAAAATTAACCCCCTCTTTTTGCACATCATTGGTCTTGACAAGTTCTTCATTTTGAACCTGCTGTTTTTGTTCTTCTTCGTCTTCAAATTCAACTTCCAAAATTTCATAGTCATCTTTTGCTTTCTTCTGTTTTTCTTTTTTCTCTTTCTGCTTTTTAGATTTTTTTGCTTGTGTGGCATCTTTAATTCTATTCCCATATTGGTCATATCTACTATCAATTATTTGATACTTATCATCGCTTTTAATATGTAAAATCGCTCGCCAAATACGGCCAAGGCTGTCAAAAATACTATCATCCTTTCTAATATTTTGTCCTCCAAGTTTGCCAACAATTGTTTTATCCTCTTCTCTTTTTACACTTATTTTTTGCTTTTTTCGCGACAATTTTACATCCAAAACTCTATTAGTCGCACAATTTTTACATTCTCTTACAACAAAATATTGTCGCTTTTCTTTCACTCTTTTTGAAGGTGGTAAAACACTTTTTTTTACTCCACTTATTTCTTCAAGTTTTGACCTACTATCAACAATTTCATACTCAACATCATCTTTTTTTTTCTTTTTTTTCTTCCCGGTTTTTCCGTCTTCTGTTTCAAATCTTGTATTTTCCATTCCTATGCCATTTGCATCACTACTTATAAAACCATCAAAATTTCCGCTTGAAACATTCATTTTTTTCAACGTTTCTTCGTCAATTTCGTCATTTGTATTTTTCTTTTTCGTATTGTTCGCAAGCCAACTATTTATTGATTTAATCAACTCATTTTTTTTATACTCAAAAGTCCCCTGCTTCGCTTTATTTTCTTCTTCATTTTTCTCTTCTTCAATTCTTTCCGTTGATGATTTCCAGTTTCGTCTATCAATCATTTTTAAATAATCCTCATAAGTTATTAAATCAACTCTTATGTAATTCAAAGGTTTTGCATTTAATCGCTCAATTCTCGCATTTCTATCACTCAAATAATTTGAATAAGAATTTACAATTGTCGTCCCTATTGTCCCAACGACCATAGTCAACGCCATTGTATATTCTGCTCTGCTGATATATTTAAAAAAATGTTGTCTAAAAACTAAAAGCTTTTTTCCCATACTTCATAAACTAATATTTCTTTTCACCTGAATATTTTCCAACAAGAGAAACATCTTTTACACCTATATCATTCAGTTTTTCCAATACTTTCATAATTGCATTGTAGCTCGTTTGAACGTCCGCACGAATGAAAATTTTTACATCTTCAAGTTTTTGATTTTTGTTTATTTCCTTCACTAGCTCACCAACACTATCTATTTTTGAAGGATAGTTATTTACAACAACTTCATCGTCGTCTACAACTTGAATTGTGTTATAAACAAAATCATCATAAATCTCAATTGGCTCGGTATTTAAGCTTGGCAACTCAACATTTACTCCGCTAATTACCGGAGGCATAAAAGCAACTACAACTCCAAGCATCAAAGTCATAACAATAACCAAAGGCAAACAACTTGGAGAAGGAATACTCCTTGATTTTCTTCTAAAAAAGTGCTGACTATAAATAATCATACTGCTCAAAATTAAACATCATCATCGTCATCCATCATGACTTGTTTTGCTTGTCTTGGAGCTTCTTTTACCGGTTGTTGTTGAACGAATTGACTTCCAGAACTTGCCTGACTTGGAACTACACCATTTACCGCAGTGCCATCCAAAGCTCGCCCTAATATATGCAACAAATCAACAATATAACCATCAATTCTATCGCTAATTTCTTGAATTTTCATATTAAAATACCAATAAATCGGCATTGAGATGATTACAACCAACAAAGCAAAAACCAAACAAACCAAAGCACCGCCTATTCCAATGCCAGAAGACACAATTGTAATTCCGTTTTCTATGTCTATATTGTAAAATATGTCAATCATCCCGATTACTGTTCCCATCAAACCCAAAAAAGGAGCAACCTTAATAAACATCGCTAAGGCATCCATATAATTCTCGCAAGTTCTCATAATTTTAACCTTTTGCACGTGTGCTGTGTTTAACATCCTTTCTTTTATATCAGGCTTTGCCCCTGCAGACGTCTGCAGCGAAGAGCTTGCAAGCCATTCTTCCCATATTGCCTTAAAAATCATTCCAAGCGGATGGCTTAAATTCTCTTTATTTGATTCGTAAAAATTAGATAAATCAATCCCGGACCAAAATTGCTCTTCAAAACTTTGAATATATGCTTGAATATATTTTAACTTTTTCAACCTTGAAAGTCCCATTGCAACAATCATTGCAAGCATTACGACAAGACCAATTACAATAACCTTGATGTAAAAACTTGAATAAAATAGATACTTCAACGTGTACATACAAACGTTGCTAAATTATGCTTTTTTTTGCACTTTTTTCAAGTTTTGAGTTTAAAACTCCCGTATTATTTTAATCTCGCAAGCCCTTCAAGGCCGAGCTCAAAAGCTTTATCAAATTTTGAAATAAATCCCCTATTATGACTGACCATCAAAAGAGCTATTTTATCATTTTTTACCATATTCAGCATTTCATCAACAACGAGTTCCGACATATCATTATCAAGATTTCCTGTCGGCTCATCAGCCAATATCAAAATGGGTTTTTTAACAATAGCTCTTGCTATCGCAACTCTCTGTTTTTCACCACCAGAAAGTTCGTCCGGCATTGCATCTTTTCGGTGTATTATTTTCATCTTCTCCAAAATCTCCGAAGCATTTTTTTCTGCCTTTTTTTTGCCTACACCATTAACCATTTGAGGAATTACTAAGTTTTCCATTACCGAAAAATCGCTAAACAAATAGTGAAATTGATAAATAAACCCAACCTTACTGCTTAGTATCTTATTTTTTTTCCTATCTTTCATTTTTCTTATATCGCAACATTCGCCGTCAATAAAAACTTCGCCATCACAGCCTTGAAGCAATCCGGCGATTTGCAATAAAGTGCTCTTACCACAACCAGAGTTTCCCAACAAAAGCACACTTTCCCCTTTGTTGATTTCTAAATTTAGATTCTCAAAAATAATCCTCTCTTTTCCTGCATCGGCATACGATTTTGAAATATTCTTTAAAGCCAATACAGACGACAAGAAAAAGCAAGCCAGAAAAATAAAAGTTTTGTAAAAATCAATTAAAATTCCCACTTCAAATTGAATAAAAACAACACAAGAACAAGCTTGACAAATATTTTGAATAAAATCTTATACGACGAGTTTATTTTGTGTTGAGTGCTACCCAAAAAAATAGTATTTTAAACTCTTATTCAAATGTTCTTTGCGATATTTTAAATAAAAACTTTGATAAAATTGAGGACATTTTGTCTTCCTTTGAAAAAATAAACGATAATGCATTTTTTGAAAAACTCGCTACGACTCCAATGAATTTGGCAGAATATAAAAAAGTAATCAGCGATTGCAACAAACAACTCGGCAAATGCGACGAATTAGAAAGCTTTTTTATGCAAGTTTTAAATAGAAAATACGGCTATCTTTTGCGAGATATTATTTTGCTTGCAGAAAAAAAAATTAGAAAATTCAGCAATAAAAAAATTATTGTGATAAAAAGTTGCGATATTCTTGACGAAGAAATAAAGGAAGAAGTGAAAAAAGCATTAAAAAGTCAAGGAATTGAAGCTGAACTGCAATTTAAAAAAAACGATTTTGTTGAAAAAGGTGCTATTGAATTTATTGCTGGTTCAAAAATTTGTGTGTTAAAACTTCAAGACCTATTGAATAAAGTATTGTCTGCGAATTGTTGTTAATTTTTTCTATGGCAGTTGTTTTTCTAAATGGTGAATTTATTGAAGAAAGTGAAGCGAAAGTTTCAATTAACGACACCGGTTATTACTTTGGAGACGGAATTTATGAAGTAATTTTACTTTACAAAGGCAAACTAATTGATAAGGAAAGACATTTAAACAGATTGCAAGATTGTTTTAAAAAAGTTTATTTCAACAATTATCCTTCAAGCGAAGAAGTCTTAAAAAACATTGAAAAACTCCTTGAATTAAACAAAGATACAGAAACCGCATCAATTTATATGCAATTTACTCGCGGGACTACAATAAGAGACCATCGTTTTTCACATTTAAATTTAAAACCAAATTGCCTAATAAAACTGATACCTTGCAAAATTTCCGAAACAATTCATCAAACTTGGAATTGCCGACTTATTGACGACCCAAGAAGATTTAGATGTGACATAAAAATGATAAGCCTTTTACCAATGGTTTTAGCAAAATACGAATGTGAAAAAGCCGGCTTTGATGATGTGTTTTTTTACAACAAAAGAATAAATTCAATCTCCGAAGGAAGTAGCTTCAACGTCTTTATTGTATCAAAAGACAACAAACTCATTACCTGTCCGCTTGGTGAGCAAATTTTACCAGGAACAATGAGAGCGAAAATAATTGAACTTGCAAGACAGAACGGAATTGAAGTTGAAGAAAGGTTTTATTCAAAAGAGGAGCTATTTGATGCAAAAGAAGCTTTTGCAACAGGTTCAATAAAAATTATCATTCCAATTACAAAAGTAGATAACAAACAAATCGGCAACGGACAAATTGGTAAAATTACAACAAAAATGTATAACGAGTATTTTAAATTTATAAATCAAAATGGCTAACAAAATAGATGGTGGCAAAATCGCAAGTCTTGCTGTAAAAGGTTTTAAAAGGGCAATGTCCTCCACCGTTGGCGAGGAAGTTTATGTTGCCAAGAGAATAAAAGCAAGAAGCTACGATTTATATGCAAATTTTCGCGATTTTGGCTTTATAATCTGGACGACTATACAAATTATTTTTTATGCAATTATTGGCTTTTTTAGAATTATAAAAGATTTTCCTCGTGCATTTCGTAGGGCATCACAAAACAATTTTAGACTTGGACTTATTGACCTGAAAGCTGGCAACTTAATTGATGCGAGAATTAGGTTTTTACTTTCAAATATGTTCTACGGCAAATCTTCAACAACAAAATACTACATTGCATATGTCTACTATCTACAAGGCAATTACACAAAAAGCCTGAAATATCTAAAACAATCAATAAGTATTGACGCAACAGACGAAAGAGCTAATGCCCTGTTATTAAAAATAGAAGAAGCTTTGAAAAATGAAGCAAGTTAAACGAATTTGATAAATAATTAAATAAAAATTTTATGGCTTACAATAAAGTTGAACCACTAAAAAACATAATTGTTTTTGACATTGAAACAATACCAGATACATCCCTCGCGGGCGAACTTTGCGACATAAGCGAAGAAGAATTGAAAAACAAAACGCAAGAAGAATTGCGAACTGCAATGGCCAACTACCATATAGACAACCACAACGGCAACGATTTTTTACGGCAACCATTTCATAGAATTGCTTGCATAAGTTTTCTTGAAGCTGGCATTTCATACGAAAATGAATATGCCGACGATATGACATACACCGGAAAAGAAAGCTATACTTTTAAACAACTAACAAGTTATAGTTCTTTTAATTGCTCCGAGGAAGAGGTTGTGCGAAAATTCTGGAACACTCTCAAAGACGCAAAGCCTCGTATAATTTCCTTTAATGGACGAGATTTTGACATAAATGTGCTGAAGTGCAAAGCGTTAAAATACGGAATTGATTGCAGTTGGTATTTTGACTACGGCGGAAAATTTGACAACTATGAGTATCCTTATTCAGACAGCCATTTTGATTTACTATACAGATACGGCAGATATACATTACACGAGATTTGCATTTTACTGAACATTCCTTGCAAGTTGGGCGTTGACGGCTCCCGTGTTGCTGAATATTTTGATGATAAAAAATATAACGACATAAGAGAATATTGTGAAACTGATGTCCTTGCAACCTACCTTGTTTATCTTCGTATGGCATTAGTTGAAGGATATATTGAAAAAAACACTTATAACAAATGCATTGAAGACGTTGAAAATCATTTAATCTCACAGCAAGATAAAAAAAAGGGGCTAAAAGAGTTCCTTGAAGTTTGGCATAAAATGAACCCTAATGGGATGAAGATTTAATAGACACACATAGGTGTCAAGCACAAAAAAACAATCGCTTTAAATCTTAGAAGTCTGCATTCTTAGTCTACATTCCTAAAGATTTTTTCCTTGTAAAATTAAAAACCACTCAAAATCGTGCCAATTCCGTTTTTTGTAAAAATCTCTAACAACATTGCGTGCTTTACATTTCCGTTAATTATATGAACGTTTTTAATGCCAACTTCTAAGGCTTCACGACAGCTTTTCATCTTAGGTATCATTCCGCCGGATATAGTTCCGTTTTTAATCATTTCGTCAATATCGCTCACAGAAATCGCGGAAATGACAGAAGATTTATCATTTCTATCTCTATAAACTCCGTCAACATCAGATAAAAATATCATTTTTTCACTTTTAAGAGCTTTTGCAATGGCAAAAGCAACGTTGTCAGCATTAACATTTAATTCCAGACCATCTCTATTGCAACAAACAGGTGATATTACTGGAATTATATTTTTATCTAAAAACATCGTTATCATTTCATTGCTAACTTTTTCGATTTCGCCGACACGACCAAATTTTTCCAACATTTTCGCTTTGATAAAAAAAACCATCTTTCCCAGAAATACCGACACAATGAACACCTTTTTTATTTATCAATCTTACAATTTCCTTATTTATTTTTCCAGACAAAACCATTTCCACAACCTCCATTGTTTTGTCGTCTGTAAATCTAATTCCATCTACAAATTTTGGCTCTATGTTATGTATTTTCAACTCTTCGTTTATGTCCTTTCCTCCGCCGTGAATTACAACAACTTTTATTCCAATTTTTGTTAAAAATACAATGTCTTCAATGACAGATTTTATATTTTCCGCATTCTGCAAAATTGAACCACCAACTTTAATCACAAAAACTTTTCCCTGAAACTTACTGATATAAGGCAAGGCTTCAAGCAAAATCTCCGTCTTTTTTTCATTTTCTATTTTTATGTTCTCCGTCTTCATATATCGTTCTATAAACAAAATCAACTTCTATAACTTGCGTTTATTTTCACATAATCATACGTCAAATCGCATCCCCAGCCGATTGCTTCGCTTTTTCCAATACCGAGCGAAACTAATATAGTGATTTCCTGCTCCGTCATTATTTTTACTGCTTCATCTTCGTTAAAAACTATTGGTTTTCCGTCAAAAACACAAATTTTTCCCGCATTGCTAATAAATTCAATCTTTACTTTGTTTTCGTCAAAATCTACTCCCGATTGCCCTATTGCTGAAATTATCCTCCCAAAATTAGCATCTTTCCCAAAAAAAGCAGACTTCACCAAACTTGAACTCAATATCTGTTTTACACACTTTTTCGCCTGCTCCTCTGTGTTTGCTTCAACAACTTTACATTCCAACAAATGGCTTGCTCCTTCGCCGTCTTTTGCTATATCTTTTGCCAATTTTTGCATCACAAACATCAATGCATTTTGAAACTTTTTCAGTTCTTCATTTTCGCAATCCATAATGTCGTTTTTTGCCTCTCCATTTGCCAAAATAACAGCCATATCATTTGTGCTTTGGTCTCCATCAACGGAAATCATATTAAAACTATCTCCAACGCATTTTTTGAAAACCAAATCCAACATTTCTTGACTAATATTTGCATCTGTTGTAATAAAATTCAGCATTGTCGCCATATTTGGATGTATCATCCCTGAGCCTTTGGCAATTCCTGCGATTTTAACATCAACCCCAGCAATTTTTACATTTACACATACACTTTTAATAAATGTATCCGTAGTCATTATACCAAGAGCACATTTCTCTGCATTTTCGTTTGAATTATCAAGCATTGGTGTTAATTTATCTATACCAGCAATTACTTTCTCCATTGGGAGGAATACACCAATAACTCCTGTTGAAGTTGAAAGAACTGAATTTGACGAAACATTAAGATTTTTTGCCACTTGCTCCGCCATATCGCAAGCATCTTTGTATCCCTGTTCGCCGGTGCAAGAATTGGCATTTCCGCTCGTGATGACTATTGCCTGAATTTTGTTTTTCTTGCCTGTAATCCCCTCACATCTTACCAAAGGCGGTGCTTTCATTTTGTTTGTCGTATAAACAGCCGAGCATACAGCAGGAACTTTTGAAAAAATTATAGATAAATCGTTCCTTTTTCTTTTAATTCCGCAATGCAAACCACCACAAACAAAACCTTTTGGTGTTGCTATGTGTCCATTTTCAATTATTTCAAAAATTTTCATAAATTAAACTAACTCTACAATTGTCTTTTCAATTATCTTTATAGCTTCGTTAATATGCTTTTTTGTTATAATTAGCGGAGGTAAAAACCTAATCTGATTTTTTCCTGCCGTTCCACAAGATAAGCCATTTTTCAATAAATTTTTAGCAATATCTTTTGCTTTATGATTTTTCGAAATAGATAAACCTAACATCAAGCCAATCCCACTCCATCCCAATAATATCTTTGGATACTTATTACATATTTTTTTCAACTCACTTTGAAAATATTCTCCTATTTTATTAACATTTTTTAAAAAGCTCTCTTTCGTTAATTCTTCAACACAAGCATTTCCAACGTGGCAACAGAAAGCATTTCCACCAAACGTTGACCCGTGTGAACCTTTTTGCATATATTTCCCAATTTCATCTTTTACAATACAGGCGCCAATAGGCAATCCGCCAGAAAGCCCTTTTGCTATTGTCAAGATGTCAGGCAACACTCCATAATGTTGATAAGCGAAATATTTCCCAGTTCTTCCATTTCCACATTGTATTTCATCCAAAATCAACAATATGTTTTTCTCATTACAAAGCTTTCTTAAATCTTTTAAAAATTGCTTTTCGCAAGGTAAAACTCCGCCTTCTCCTTGAATTGTCTCCAACATTACTGCACAAGTATGCTCATTTATCTGTTCTTTTATACTTTCAATATTGTTAAATTCGGCAATTTTAAAACCCGGTGTTAAAGGTTCAAAACCATCTACTAAATCGTGTCTCAATGTCGCACTTATTGTTGTCGTTGTTCTTCCGTGAAATGCATTTGACATACAAATTATCTCACAATATTTTGAATTATGTACCGAATTAAACCATTTTCTCGCTATCTTTACGGCACACTCGTCGGCTTCAGCCCCAGAATTTTGAAAAAATACTTTTCCACTTTTAATACCAGAAATTTCACAAAGCTTATTTGCAAACTCTTCCGTCTCATCATTATAATAATAATTTGATTGATGATATAACCCTTTTTTTAACTGCTCTTTTATTGCTTTTTCAAGAACTTTATTTTTATACCCAAGAACATTGACGGCAATACCGGCAAGAAAATCTAAAACTTTCCTTCCGTTTTTATCATAAAGATAAACTCCTTTTGCTTTCAAAGGAATGAAATCATACCTATTATAAACATCTAAAATTGAACTACTCATAAATAAAAAAATAAAACTAACAAACTAAAACCAATGCGGTTTTTTCATCAAAACCAAACATAATATTCATATTTTGTACTGCTTGCCCGCTTGCACCTTTTATCAAATTATCAATAGCACCGACGGCAACAATATTTCCAGTTCTTTCATCTATCGTAAAATTTATATCAATAAAGTTAGTATCTTTCACATATTTTGTCTCTGGAAAAATGCCATCATCAAGCAATCTAACAAAAAACTTATCAGCATATTGCTCCAAATAAGCATTTTTTACATCTTTTTCTGTAATTCCAGTTTTTAATTTTGCATAGCAAGTCGCCAAAATCCCTTTATTCATCGGCACGAGATGAGGCGTAAATTGCACTTTTATATCGCAACTTCCAGCAACCGACAACTCTTGCTCTATTTCCGGAGTATGCCTATGTTCCGCGATTTTATACGCTTTCACATTTTCGTTAGCATCGCAAAACATTGAGCCAAAATTCACGCTTCGTCCTGCACCAGAAACACCGCTTTTTGCATCAATTATTATTGAATTAACATCAATCAAACCATTCTTCACAAGCGGATAGAGTGTTAAAATAGAGCAAGTAGTATAACATCCGGCATTTGCAACCAATTTTGCAGTTTTTATATCATTTCTATGAATTTCCGCCAAGCCATAAACAGCATTTTTCAACAAATCAGGAGCATTATGCTTGCAATACCATTTTTCATAAACATCCAAATCTTTCAGCCGAAAATCAGCACTCAAATCAATTATTTTTGTTTTATCCAAAATATCTTTATCTATTTTAGACGACGAAACTCCGTGCGGAAGAGCTAAAAATACCGCATCAACATCATTTGCTATTTTTTCAATATCATCTTCAATGCAAGAAATATCGGGCAAAACACCCTTTAATTGCGGATAGATATTTGTATATTTTTCCCCAGCATTGCTTCGCGAAGACAAATACTTTATATCCACTTCTGGATGCCGAGCCAATATTTTAACCAACTCGTATCCAGTATAACCGGTTGAACCGACTATTGCTACATTGATTTTTGCCATATTATTAACCATTTTTACATTGTCTTTACTCAAACTCCAAAACTTCGCCTGTGCTTTTCATTTCAACACCTGTTGGCACATTGTCAGCTGTAATTTTTTGATTTGAGAAAATTGGTTTTTTTATCGCTTTCTTGATGTTGAATTTTGGAACAACAACTTTCTTTCCAAGCACCGCCTGAATTGCCAAATCTACCAAATCAACATCGCAAACTTTGTTGATTGTCGGGATTGTTCTTGAAGACCTCAAATTTGCTTCAATGACATAAACATCGTCTCCTTGAACGACAAATTGTATATTCATCAAACCAATAACTTTTAACTTTTTTGCCACCAAAGTTGCATATTTAATCATTTTTTCTTGTTGCAGTTTTGTTAAATTCCGTTGTGGATAAAGCACATTACTATCCCCAGAATGCACGCCCGCCTCTTCAATATGCTCTGCGACAAGCGGAATAAATACATTGCCGAACTTGTCCGCCACCAAATCAATTTCTGCTTCCTTGCCTTTAATAAACTCGTCAATGTAGATTTTATCCCTATATTTCAAAGGTTGTAGATAACTTTGCAATTCAGCATAATTATGACAAACTTTCATTCTACTCCCACCGATAACATAAGAAGGTCTTACAATTACTGGAAAATGTAAAAGTTTTATCTTTTTACTCACATCTTTAACCTTGCAATACACACTTTTTGGCTGTGGAATATGCATTTTTTTGGTAAATTTATAAAACTTTTTTCTGTCCTCGCTGACATCAATGAATTTCAAACTTGTGCCAAAAATTTTGATATGCATTTTTTTCAACTCTTTTGCAATATTCAACGCAGTTTGTCCGCCAAATTGAATAACAACACCCTTTGCCTTTTCAAACTTACAGATTTGTTTGATAATTTTTGCATTTATCGGTTCAAAATAAAGCCTGTCCGCCAAGTCATAATCTGTTGAAATAGTTTCAGGATTGTTGTTTATAATAACAACCCTATATCCTTCTTTTTTTAGCGACTTCACCGCGTGGACACTAGCATAATCAAACTCAATACCTTGCCCTATTTTAATAGCAGAAGACCCAATAACGATAATGGTTTTCTTATATTTCTCGTGTTTTTCGTTATATTTCATCGTCTTTTTCAAAGGTTTTA
>AUXO017836535.1_pt1 | contig 20418 bp, 26 predicted proteins | sample 768731 | NCBI WGS metagenome assembly AUXO01 (sample SAMN02715735, study PRJNA202380) | gut metagenome | biome: sheep rumen | host: Ovis aries | place: New Zealand: Palmerston North
TTAAATCTCTTAAAGTTCTGATTAGAAATAAATGCTTCTAGTTCGCTATGCTCATCCATTGCGTCTTTTGGACAAATTGTTTCTCTATCAAAAGCCAACAAATTTCCAATATCATTATACTTTTTGGTTTCATCCAAAAATTTATTTAAATATTCAATTTTCTTTAATGTATTACTCACCTAAAATTACCTTCTTGAATACACGATAATTTGTATCATCGTCTGGTCTACAATATACTGCAAACTCTATTGTCTTAAATGCATGTCTAAACTCTTTAATAGAGTCCTTATATGCTTTTGCAACAACTTCAGGGTCATTTCTAAATGCACCACAACCAAAAGCACCAAGAATAATATTATCAACATTCTTAGAAGCAGCTACTTCCAAAATCTTTTTTGCTCTCTTACAATGAAGAACATACAAGTCATCATCTGAAATTTCAATCTTTCCTGAAGACTCAGCATTATATGCATTTTTAGGGTCTTCTCTTAGATTTGGCGCTGCACAAGTAAGTACGTCAACTACAACTCTGTCTGACTCATCTAACGGCTCATAATTATCGCGTTTAATAATTGTTACACCAGGAGTATAAATAATATCATCATTATGAAGCGCATCTAAACCGTTTCTATGTGGATTATAAAACTTATCCCAGCAAACCTGTTCATTTAAGCTCTTATAAAGAGTTGAACATCTACAAAGACATTCTTCTTGTGCTGAAGAACCTTTAGTAACTCCACCACCTGGAGTAGTTGCAGATGCAAAGTTTAATACACAAGTTTTACCAGAACCATCGTAATCTCTTGCAGCATCAAATGAACTGTTTTTTGTTACATAGATTTTACAAGGAGCAGTAATCCTTGACTTATTACAAGTCACTTCTGTTCCTTCCAAAATAATTTCTTGTGTTTTATTTGAATTTACAATCTGATTCTTAAGATCCTTACTTCCATCAATAATGGAACATGTATCTTCAAAAATCCTTACATTAGACTCTCTTATTGAATTTCCTTTCATAGTATCTCCATCATTTCTTAAAGAAATGCTTTATTGTTCCTCTCTTATTAAGCGATTCAAGCGCATTCCATGGAATAAATTTATCACAATGATAACAATTTATAAATACGCTATTTTTACTCTTATAAAAGCTCTTAAAGGTGACGTCTTTACAGGTACATGTTACCATATTAAGACCTGTAGAAAAACCCGGACGGCCTATAAATCCATCTGAATAAAACTCTGCAATTTGTGCCTTAAAATCATCATAGATTTTCCAATAATTTGCTGGCATAAAATTCCAGTCATACCCATATTCTTTACTAGAACAGAATGCATGCATCTTTGCCATTTTCTTTCCTTTTCTTAAGGAAAATCTATCTCTTGGAGAACATCTCGCAAGACCAAATCTAATATCAGGTAGCGTTTGCTTATCTCCATATGAAATTATAAAAGCGCCCATAGTAACATATGGATTTTTAGGCTCATTCAAAGAACCTTTATAAACTACTACATAGATTTCTTTTACTATAAGTTTTTCTAAAAAAGGCCCAACTACATCAGATGTTGGGGCCGCTATTCGGAGAGATTTTATATGTTCACCATTTGCTAATTTTGAAAACTTTCCGTTAAAATCCATAATGATATACCTTATCTACTATAATTATATTATCATTATAATTACATTCTAGCATATCCAGATTTCGAAATTGGAATGTTTTACTATTTATCAAATCGTATAAATTATTATCACCTTTTCCAGTAAGATAATTATACAAATATCGGATAAATAAGCCGTGAGTAATACATACTATTGGCTTTTCAGATAGCTCAATTTTAGAAATGAGCTCTTTAAGTTGGCTCTCAAAAGCATTTAAATCGGGATGACAAATACTGTCAAATTCCTCTTTAGAAATTTCCCAGAACTTCTTATCTCCTAATGAAGAACAATCAAGCTCTTTCAAAAGTTTTTCCTCACGCATAGAACTTTCTAATGAGCCAAACAGCTTAAGTGCTGTTGATTTACATCTTAATGTAGGAGATACCCAAATCTCAAAAGTAGGATTTATTCCAATATGACATCCGATATTTTTATACCACTCAGCAGTATCAAACTTTTCGATATCATACATATCGTAATCTTTTACCATACTGCCAGACATATTTGCTTTAGTTGGAGCATGTCGAATAAAATATACCTTGTTTGCCATAAAAGTTCCTTATCTCTTTTCTTTTACTTCTGGTTCTTCATCGTAGAAGTAAAGTGTCCCCTCTCCCTCATATGTAATTACCGCAATATCAGAAGCTTCATAACCAAAAATAAGTGGAACCATTCCTTCATCTACTTCGTTAAACTCTACAAAAGCTTTGACACTATCAAGAGGATAAAGCCAAATAGCATACTTAAAATCCTTCTTGTAGTATCGACTCCAATAATCTACAATGGTATGAACAAACTCATACTGAGCTGTTTGGTCTGGCTTGCCTAACAATGACATATATTCATCTGAAAGTGTTTTCTTAAAATCCTCATTTAGTGTAACTGAAAGAAGATTTCCAAACAATGCTTCATTTTCTCTTTCAAAAAGTTCATAGAACAGAACCTCAATAATGTCAGTTTTTCGGTTACTTGAAAACTCATCTGTGCGATAAAGTACCATAATTTTCTCCTTACATTTATAATATGTAAATTATAGTGAGTAATTATAAATTTATAGAAATTTAAATATAAAAAAATCTGAGTAGGATTCCTACTCAGATTTATATTACCTTTTAGTTATTCATAGGTACATTTTCAGGTTTATTATTTGTTTCCCAAGCAAAACCGGCAATTGCCTTCAGTACTTCACTATCTCCAGTATCATAGTTAAAGATACCATTGCGAGTTGCTACAAAATACTTTACATCATATTTCTTTGCAAGGTCTCTTACAGCATTCGCAAACTGTTCTTCCTTACTTGGCTGGTTTACAGTATCACCAACCGGTGGAACATAATTTTCAAAGCTGTTGTCTACTTCAATCTTTGCTTCCATTTTTTATATCTCCCTAATTTTCATAAACTACTAGAATACATTTTTGTTCGCTATCATAAGAAAATGTTGAAATAGTTTTATTTCCAATTGTATCTCTAATCTTTTTAGCTACTGCTTGACCACTACCTGAGTTTGTAAATGAAAAGTCATGAAAGCGAATAGAAATTACTTTTTGGTTTGACTTTCTGCTGGTATCATACATAATAAGCAAACATTTCTGTGTTGAATCAAATGATGCAACCTGCACATAGCCCTTAGAAAAATAGCTTCTAATCTCTGATGCAACAGCATCACCCCATCCAGAATTTGTAAGAGCAAAACTTCTAATACGTACTGATTCAATTTTCTGCTCTGCAAATACAAAGGTTGTACTTAACAAAATAATTAAAATACTAAAAAGTTTTTTCATTTATATCATCCTTTTAATTAAATTAAAACTTCGAAAAAGTAGGCATAGCTCCACCATCATCATCTTCTGGCTTAAGCTTATTCCAAGCGAGATGAATACCACAAATTGGACAATCATGGCCATACATAACCTGATGAGAATAAAAATGCAAATCAGGATCATCAATTTGTGCTTTTGCTACTGCTTTTTTTGCTTCAGTCTTTACTGATTCACAAATAGGACAACCATACTTAATATACTTTGGTTCTCCCGGAGCTTCATAATGATGAGCAATAGGAACTAAAGATATTCTTTGTTCATGACAAAGTCTTGCAGGTGTAATAATTACATTTTCATTTTTAATAGTCATATTTTTCTCCTCATATAAAATATGTTTTTATTTCTATATAAGTAAAAAAATAAGCCGCAAATTGCGGCTTATTTTAATATTATCTCATCAATAATGACCACCAAGCTTTATCAATTGCAACGCTAAAGCCTAATACTACTAAAAGAATAAAAGGAATTATAATAAACATAAGAATAAAATCCCCTGCACCTTCTAATATAGGCTTTATTACATCTTTCCATATAGTATTTGGTTTCTTTGGAGGTTTATACTTACCAGACTTATATTTCTTTTTCATAATACTACCAGAGGTCTTCAATATAAAAAGGCAAGTCTGGCTGATAATAATCAATATTGATATATCTACGCTTCCACTTATTACGCTTTATGATACCAACAATATTTTCATTATGATTTCCAACTTTGCCAACTCGAATAAATGCATCAAGTTCCTCATAAGAGAATCCAAGCTTATCCTCGTCTGACTTATATGTTCCATCTTCATTTACAGACATACCATCAATTGGAGTTTTATTATAAAGTCTTTCTGGAAGTCCAAGATATTTTGCAATAGCACGAACTTCAGTTTTTGTAAATCTTGCAATTGGCGCAAATGCTCCAGTAGAGTCTCCCCAAACTGTATCATAGCCACAAGCAGTTTCAGAAGCATTACATGTATTTGCAGGATAAGCATTTCCCATCAAAGCAGCAATACCATAAATTGTAGTCATACGAATACGCGCTGGTGTATTTGTACTATACTGATCTGATACCTTGCCTTTTGTTTCTTCAAGAATTGTATCAGTTAGCTTCTTATAAGCTTCACCAATATTTACTTCAAGGCTCTTAATACCAAGAGCATCACATGCAGCCTTAGCATCATCAATATCTTTCTGCTCACCACATGGGAGTCTAATACCAATAACTTTATCAGCTCCAAGAGCTTCAACGCAGAGTTTACCTGTTGTAGTTGAGTCAACTCCACCTGAAATGCCTAACACAACTTTTGCGTCTGGTCCTTTATCAGCAAACCAACTACGAATCCAAGCAATACAGCTTTCAGTTTCTTTCTTTACATCAAAATTATACATTGTATTCTCCTACATATTATTATATGTAAACTACTTTATAAATTACCAAAGTTCCTTTGTTTGTGGTTTAATATGGTCAATCCAATATGACTCTGTAAAAGTTTCATCGTAGTCTACGCCATTTCTATTCTTTGCAAAATAGAAATCCATATCTTCATTGCCATATTTGCCTTTATCATCTTTTTGATTATCAGCTTTTACCACATGATATCCATATTCATACATAGTTTTAAGGAACTTAATATAATGCTTATACTTAAAACTCTTTTTAGAAGAATATCTATTAATATCGTATGACCCATCGCTATTATAATTAAAGTTTTCTATATGAGTATGTACTTTAACACATTTATGTCCATCATAAGTATCATTAGTAATAGTTAAATGTCCGATTAAGATGGTTTCATCATCATCAGCTATGCCATCAATATCAGAAAAAGCGGACTCTATTTTAATTAAATCAGAAGTGCTAATACCATCAACTACATTTGTCCATATAAAGCAATCTTTAGCTCTAGGCATATCATCTAATTTATCCTTATAGTCTGCTTTACAATGGCCCCATTTATACTTACCAGGTATAATTATATAATCCTCTATAGGAAATACTATAGTACGTAAACAGCTATATACATCATTATCAAATGCGTATTTCTCTTTATGTGTATAGTCCAGCCAGTCTTTCTGTAATGAAGTTTTTTCTAAGTCGGCTATATTTAATCCCTTTTTAGTAATATATGATGTATTTCCATTCATTATTGCGCAATAATATCCACCCTCAGCAGCATATTCATAACTAGCAGCAATAATTCTTCCCTTATTTGTATCTTTACCATTTACCATAAAAACTTCAGGTCGAATAAACTTTGATTTGCTATCTTTAATGTCTTTCTTTAAGGTATTATTACAAGCATCAATTAGATTTTTAGGAAGCGCCTCAAATGACTTTATTGACTCAATAATCGCGTTCATAGTATTATCAAAATCTTTATATAAAAAGTCCATTTCAGCCCTGTAGATAGGATGATATCGCAGACCTGCATTCTTAAGAGCTTTTGTTACTCTTGTTCTTAGTGATTCTTTACCAACTAAGCTCATATCAATAATATATTCTTTTTCGCAGCTATAAGACCTATCATTTAAATCTAAATATGAACTGAATCCTCTAGTGTTAATAACATCATTAAAACTGAGAGTTTTAACAACTCCAGTTAAATTATAATTATCTTTTGTATCATATAATTTTATTGAATTAATAATTTCCTCAAGAGTTAAATCCTTATTAAACTCTCCAAAATATCGCTTGTTTCGGAAAATTCTACTTTCTGACCAACAGCAACCAACATAATTGACACCTGAGCGACGATATCCTGCTATATGTTCAAACCACATTTCTGCTGTAATTTTTGCTAAAAGTTCATTTGGCGCTTCAACTAATAATACCACTCTATCAGTCTTACCATGGTCTTTACCATATGACATACCAAAATCTACATCAGCATTATAAACCTCACCATCAGTTACATCAGTCATTATGCCAAATGCGCTAAATAAATATTTCTTTTGTACTCTATGACGACTTTGCATTACTTCGGTATATTCCGCATAAGATAACTTTTTCTTATATTCTGGTAATTTATAATCTTCAAGATAACTTGTACGATCTTCACCGAAAAAGTCTTTTCGTGTTATTGGATAAAATAAATTAAAATACCTCTGTTTCTTATCTGTAGGTGTAATATTAAAAAATGGAGCATCAGCTCCAACTTCTAGTCTTAATTTACCAAAGTATGACTCAGTTCTATTTTCAACACATCTTTTAAGCGCCATGACGTCATTTGCAAAAACTCCAGTTTTTCCTTCTTCTATTTTTTCAGTATGAAGTGCATTAATTACTTTTGATTCGCTAAACTTTAGCTTTTCCATTATTTCCTACCTAAGTCTTTTTAATATAATATATAAGTAATATTATAAAAGTATAAAGCTAAATCTATATTTTATAAAAATTTAAAAATAAAAAAGGCCCCTAGAAACTAGAAGCCTTTTATTATATATGCTATTTACTACTACTGATTTGTACGCATATCAATAATTGTGGATGTTCCTTCACTACCAGCTACAGTTGGCAAGTGACCATCCCATTTCTTAATCTTTTCAAATTCAACAAGTTCCTTTGTTAAAGACTCAGATACAATCTTATTATATTCCGCAATACCACGTGCAGCTTCAATCTGCTTATCTGCCTCAGCCTTTGCTTCCTGAACTTCATTTTCTCTTTGCTGAGCCTTCTGCTTAGCAGCTACCTTAGCATTAAGAGCATCCAAAACCTGCTGAGGTGGACGAGGAGCACCAATCCAGTATACACCATTTATAATAATTTCTGGTTCAAAATAAGTTTTAACATCATTATAAACTTCATTCATAAGTTTAGTCTTACCATCAGAAATAATTTCATCAGCGGTATATAATGCGCCATATCTTGTAAGTGCATCTCTAACTTTCTGACGAATAGCAATATCTGCGATATCCTGTGGCGTCTTACGATACTTACTATAAATCCTAGCTACTGAACCTGGCTCGGAATTAAAGCTATAGTCCATACCAATATCAGCTACAATTTCAAGACCTTCATTTGACTGGAAATGTAAAGCTTCATCTGTCTTTGAGTTCTCACGTGAGTCCTCAGTCCAAACAGCATACTGTACAAAGTTTGGATAAGCCAAATGCTGCTTATTTACAGTGTCCAGATAATATCCAGGAGGAACTTCCTCGATAGAACCCTTTTCATCACCAAGCAATGAAACCTTAAGACCTGTATAGCCATTTTCAATCTTGGTACAACCTGTGAGCATTGCAATAAATGCAATCAATGACAATAACAAAAACTTTTTCATGTTACCACCTATATTTTCTTTTATAATGCTTAATTCGCATCTTAATATCCTTTACCAATTTACATATTGCTAAAATAACAATACATAAAGTCAACAAACCAAATGCAATTCCACAAATTACATTTATTGTGCTAGAGCTATTCATAAGAGGAATTGTCACTAATGTAATTTCTGTGCCAAATCCAAAAACTAAAGCTATAATTAAAAAAATATCAATAATCATAAAGTTGCTTCCTTAAGGCCTCTTTCCATTTTTTATATCTTCAATAAGGCCCGTCCTATATGAATGAATATATTCCTTTATTTTTTCTTCTCCGTAATGTTCAATATCATGAGAATCTGGCTCTTTTGGAAATTCCATCCAGAAAAGAATGTCATCCATAGTATAATCACCATCAATACTTATATCTTTTGTAGCAAAACCATCATAAGATTCATCTGCATATCCGGAAGCAAATACTTGATTACCATCTTTCATAATACAGAGAAATCTATGAAACTCCCAATCATCAACTGCATCATAGATATCATTATCTGATTGAAGCTGCCATTGAGAAATCATTGGCACAAAGCTTTCTGTACCCATATAAACTGTCATTGCTTAACCTCCTTAAATTCAGGATAATCAATATAAAACTTTTGGAGTTCCTTATTTGCTTTTAATAAGTCTTCTTCTGCTTTTGATATATCACCTTTAAGACGCTTATAGGTATTCGTTGGATTTTTATACTCATCTACATCTCTTTTACAAAGATAAATACTACCAAATAAAGAAATTACACCAAGAATTGATACAGCAACAAAAGCAATATGCTTACGGAAAACTCCAATCATTCCACCGATAATTGCGCCAATAGAAACTGCTATCCAAATCTTATACAAGATAAAAATTATTTCATGCATTAGTTTACCTCCGCTGTACCTGTGCATCTAATCTCATCTACACCAGGACAATTGATATATTCTCCACTTACTTCATCACAGTGTGTAAGTTCCAAAATAACCCTAGTAATATTTCTTTCCCTAATATTAGGGTCTAAATCTTTTAGGTCTTTTAATATTCTTTGAGTAAGAAGCATATTATTTAACGGACCATACTTAAATTCACCCTGCCATTGATTATAATGATTATTTGCATCTTCTTCAATATAAGAAGAAATCAGTTTTCTATCTACCGGCTTAAAATGAAAATCATCACCATGACGTGTCTCATAAGTACGAGATACATAATGAATTGTAAAAGACTCAATAAAAGAACCCAAATGCGATATAAGCTTACTATCTAAAGCCTTTAATCCAGTATATGATGGCGTCTTATTTACATTATCATATCCATCATCTCCAATAGCTAAGCCCTGCCCATTTTCAAAAATAACAGTTTTATAAAACTTAACAAAGTCATAATTACCCACAGCTTTTGTAGAATTATACATAAACTCACAATCCCTAATAAAATGGTCGATAAGTCCACTTCGTAATTCGGGGTCTTCTAAAAATGCATTATATTCTGGAGTATAATTACCATGCTTCTTATACCAATCTGCAATTTCATTTAAGTATTCTACTCTTTCTTCATAAGGAAGCTTCATAAAATTATCAAAGGGCTTTATATAATACGCTTCACCTACAGCTTTCTGTAATGTAGACATATTATAACGTTGTATTGTTTTCCAAATGCCCATTCCGCATGTATTATGTATCTCCTTTAGTACAGCTTCAGATTGATTTGCAATAATATCAAATGGAGTTACCCATCTACAGTTTACATGACGATAAATAACTGGTGGATTTTGAGCCCAATTTAAGTTGTACTCTTGTGTAAATTGCATTGGGTCCATAATAAACTGTGGTCCAAAAAAGCTTGCACTACCTAAACAAGATGCGCTACCAAAATGCTTATTATTATAAACTTTTCCCTGATGAAGAACTGAATGGCCACGCTGCGCGCCACCATTATTTAATATAACTAATGTCTCAAGTGGATTTTCAGATGCAATTTTAGCTGTAATGGTACCTTTCCCTTCGTCACCAGCGAGGGCTCCTATTACCATATGAACATCCATTATACCCACCTTATTCCGTCATCATCATCCGGCTCATAAACCTTCTTAAAGGTATCATCTTTAACTGGATATAAAGATCCATCAACGCCTTTTATAAGCCAATCACCTACATCAAGCTCCCAATCCTCATCAGGAGTTTCTACTTCAAGGCAGTCATATTCATAGTCTTCTTCATAGCTGTAGTCAGCTACTTCTACTCTAGGCCAATTTTTTTCTACCCACTCTTTAATTTCTTCAGCGCTTTCTTTATTTCCTGTAAATTGAATAGCTTCTACACAAACTGGCTTCTTTCTATATTTCTTTACCATGATATCTCCTTTACCTTATCACAAATGTTATATGTTCTTTCAAAAACATCTTTTTCCATATAATTAACAAAATTATTACTAAACCTTACTAAGTAAGTACCAAACGGTACATAACGACCACCACCGCTAAACTGAATGCTTATATGTGGTTCAAGACCATTATGTCTAGCAAGGGATATTGTGTCAATTACACAGTCTGGTTCCACAAAGGCTTTTATTGATTTTACTATATCATCCCATTCTGGTGTATCTAACTCACAATATGGTATATAAATTGCTGAAACATGTTCTCTCTTTTTCGGTTTCTCGATATAATTATTAATATCTAACATTTAATTGTCCCGTTTATTATAATATATGAATTAAATTATATAAGTAAAAAAAATAGGCAATCATCTTTTTAATGATTGCCACTAATTACCCTACCAAGTAATTTCCTTAATTGTATCTGCTTTTTGATAACGCTTCTTGAACGTTTCATCAGTTACACAACTATATTCATTATTTGAATGTAATACTAACCATTCTCCAGGCCAAAGATAAAACCATTTATCTCCAAAAGTTGCCTCTATACGAATCTTATCCGTAGCAATCTTATCTGTTGGATTATATGTTGTAAGTTTATTTGGAATTCCTTTAAGAAATTCCTCTAAAAACTTAATAATCTCTTGGCCTTCTTCATCAGTACGAAACTTAGGAATCTGTATAGCTCTAATGTTATCAGGTTTTACTTTATAAAAACCTTGCTCCATCTTTACCATACAATTTCTCCATTATCGTTTTTCTGTACTGATGCCTGTGTTTTAGCTTTTCCAGAACTCTGGAGAGAATTACTAATACACTCTACAATAGTTTTAGAAAGATTATCAATAGTTGATACTTTATAAGCATCCTTTCCAATTACCTTAATAAAAGACTCATCTACTTCTTTAGCATAAGAATCTTTAGGGTCATCATAGTTACAAGCAGGATCATTTATAGAAATATGATAAATATCAAATTTCTCACTAGCTTCCTTGTAAAGCTTCTTTGTTTCCAAACTACCAACTTCTTTTAAGCCTAAGTAGCCCTTAAAATAATCTTTTGGCAAATCAGGATTAAGAGGTTCATCACCCATTGTAATAATAATACCTTTCCTGTCTTGCTCATCATAAGCATCAAGTTTAGTATTATGTAACCCGAAATACCATGGTGCTGTATATGACTCATAGCCATTACCTCCACCACCATGTTCCATATAAAGGTTATCAATAGCCTGAGCAATACGGACATCAGACTCAAACTGAGAAACCTGAAGCGGCGCGTCATCACATTCGAAGTCGCCAATACCCATAATACAGAACTCTATGTCCTTAAACTTTTCATAAAGTTTAGTCATAATAATATTTAATGCTTCAGCAGTTTCTTTACAAGCTGATCCCATAGAACCAGTTACATCAAGACCTAAAATTACAGGAATAGTATTTGGATGTTCTTTACTATTAGCACATTCACGAATTACGCCTTTAGGATTCATAACCTCCTTAAGTCGATTCGTTGTAAAAACCTGGCCTGAAACACGTCCTGTACTTGCTGAAAATACTTTACCTACTGATCTAGAATAATCCGCAAAACTATTTGTAGTATATACACCACCACCCATTTTTAGCTCCTTTTCAATAATCTATATAACTTGCCGCTATAATAGCGGCAAATTTTATTTAGGCTTTCTTCTCGTTAGCTTCAAGTTCGGCAAGTTCTGCCTTAAGTCGTGCTTTCTTTTCTTCTGGAGTTTCCTCTGAATCATCTGTAGGATCAAAGTCAGCTTCCTCAAAGTCAAAGTCAAACATTTCAGAAAGGTCTGTATCACCATCTTTACCAAACATGTTGTTCATCAACATCATGCCCATAAGACCGTTCATTCCGTTACCATCAGAACCAAAAGTGTTTCCACCAGTGAAAGACTTAAGCATGTTCATCTTGAACATCATACCCATCATACCACTGATGCCCTTTCCTTTCTTCAAGAAGTTGTTACTACCAAACATAGAAACAATCTTCTGATAGAAGAACATCTGACCCATGAAGAAATGACGCTCAGGTACAATTTCCTGAATTGCGCTATTTTCGTAATCCATTACCTTGATAGTCTTGTTATTGTTATTTTCAATAACGCACTTTGGTTTACCATCAATTAAAAGGATATCGCCTGTCTTTGCCTTTGTAGTTGGAACTACAAAGAAAAATTCCTGACCAATATCAAAACAGAACTGTGTAACATTAGTCAAACGTCCAGTCTTTACATCATATGTTTTATAGCCATTTGATGTCTTTACTGCCATCTGACCATTAAGACCAAGACGACACATACCCGGTCCAAGTCGGCTAAACATATTGCCGAACATACCATTCATTGTACTATCTAAACTCATTTCATCCTCCTGAGTTTTATCTAAAAAATTATCTTCTACACAATCATTATAGACTGCATCTGCATATTTACTTAAGTCAATGCCTGCACTTTCTAAAGCGCTCATCATAGATGATACTACTGGTGATGGATACATATCATCCATCATAGAATGATAACGTGCTGGCCTTAAATTATTAATTCTATAATTTGCTAAACTCATTATTTATTCTCATTTAAATAATAACGGTTTATTTTTACACAGGAGCAGAAGAATGTTGTTTTTAAGTAATTTGAAGTATAACTGAAAAGGTTTAAGGATGAAAATTAGATTTTTAAAATAAAAAAAGACCGTAAAAAATTACGGTCTTTTTAATTAACTAGCGTTTTATTTTACGCAGCATTACCAGTTTCAAAGCTCCAAGCAATTTCAGACTTAAGTCTATCAATTGCTCTAGGGTTACGACACATATTCTTTCCAGGCGCATCACTAAGTTTTGCAACATCGTGTCCATTTACAATTGCAACCTTGAATACAATATTAAGTGCTGGAATGCTCTTTGGTCCACTGATAAATGTACCAATACCAAATGCAACTTTTGCTTTACCCTTGAAGTATTCTGCAATTTCAGTTGCTCTCTTGAAATCCAAGCTATCGCTGAAAAGCAAAGTCTTTGTCATTGGGTCAATTCCCAATTTCTTGTAATGTTCGATTATCTTATCACCCCAAGCAAATGGGTCTCCAGAATCATGACGAACACCATCAAAGATTCTTGCAAAGGTAGTCTTGAAATCACGGAGGAATACATCAGTACCAATAGTATCTGTAAGTGCGATACCATTCATAGTACCATATTCACGAACCCATGCATCAAGCGCGTACCAGTTGCTGTATGCTGGGTTATGCTTTGAATAACCTTGGCCAACAGTCATGATAAATTCATGAGCCATTGTACCAACAGCTTTGATGTTATATTTCATAGCGAGGTACATATTTGATGTACCAACGAAAACCATATGCTTAGCAAACTCTGGGTCTTTCATTGCTTCAACCAAAGCGTGAACAGTGAAATCCTGATATTCATAAGAAAGGCGTCTACGAGCGCCAAACTCACTTACAACGCCTGGATGATAAACTCCTTTCTTAACAAGCTCAAGAAGTTCAAGAAATTCTTTCTTTGACTTCTCAAGGAGTTCCTTGTAATCATAGTGATTACGATAATATGTTTCATCAACAATTTCCAATACTGGAATTTCATACTCGGAGATTTTCCACTGAACACCCTTTGTATGAATCATAATGCCAGTATCAGGGTCGTCACAAATTTCGAAATCTTCAAAATGTGGACGCCAGTCACGTTCTACTTCAATAAAGTTGTGATGAATCCATGGACGTGCAATTGGATCGCCAAGGAATGCAAGTTCTTCTTCAGTATAACGAAGAGCACAATAAGCGCGAATCTGATTTTCGATTTCTTCACGGTCAGCAGCAGTATACTTCTCTGCCAAATCCTTGCCTTCGCCAACATTACGAGCTTTCAAGTCCCAAGTTGCCCAAGCATCACTAAACTGATGCAGATAAGTCTGCTTCATAGACTTCTTGTACTGGTCAGTATCCAAAAGACTCTTAACCATAGGGGGATGCTTCAAATGGAAGTATTCCATAACTACAGCTTCATCATTTGTTAACTTACCTTCAATTTCCCACATATTTTTTCTCCTTAAAAAATATTTTATTCTATTATTATATGTGGATAAAATTTACAGAGTCTAATAAAAAGGACTATGTTTTTCACATAGTCCTTTTTTGTTAACTTGCTAGTGCTGCTAGATGATCATCCTCTGAGTCTATAAACTCGTCTATCGAACTAAACCTATAATCATATTTATACTTTTCAGGATGTACTAATGCATCAAGATAAAACTTAAATGCTGGATTATGATATGTATTGTCAAATACTTCTAAGTTCTCTGTAAAATATGCATCTGGGAATTCTGTTTTATATTTGGCATACTCTCCTAAAATTTTTGCGCCATATGCATAGTAATCTTCAATAGTAACATCCTTATTACAATTATTATCATAAAGCTCTTTTGATATAGCTAATGCTTTATCCGCGCCTACTTGAAAACAATCTTCTATAGTGAATGTTGGCCATAAACGTTTTTGGTGCTTTAATATATTTATATCATTTAAGTTCTCAGCGCCATATTCAACAAACTGCTTTAAGGTTGCTGTCTCATCAAATGCGCCTTGTTGAGCTAGCCTATAAAAGTTAATTACATCTTCCCGTTTATACATTGTATATATAGTAGGTAAGATATCTCTTGGAATTAAGCCCTCTTTTGCGTCCTTAGCTGCTTGTTCTAGTGGCGCCTTATCTGGACAATTTCTATAGGCTACTGGGCCATAAATATGCTTTGGGAATGGAAGACATCTATTATCCGCTAATGCTTGTAAGTAATTAAGAACATCATCTAGATCAATACCGCTATGGTATGATTCTACAGCCTGGTCAAAAGGTATGCCATTGCATTTACCTTCATTTCTCCAGTTAGTATATATTTCTGCAAAGCGTTCTCCATCAGCGTCTAAACTACAGAAGTTTCTTAAAGTAAACTTCTTTCTATCCATCTCTGGGCAAGCACGAACAAGACTAGTATACTTCTTAGATGCAGTTTCCCCACTTTCCAAGAAATCATACACATCAATATCAGGTAATATTGTATCGTCTTTTAAAGCAGCTAGCCAGTCTTCCCAAGGCATAGCTGGAGTTGGCGCAAAAACATCCATTATAAATTGGCTAATTTCTGGGTATTTTTTCTTAAGTCTAGAATACTCAAGACAAAATTGAATACCTAAATGCTGTATATCGCTATTTTTAACGTCATCTGCTAGGAGTCCTTGTTCTTTTGCTAAATCTGATTCCCAGTTCTGTGTAAAGTCGTCAAGGCTAATATCTACTTTTTTTCTTTCTATATATAAGTACCATAAGCTGCGATGTGGAATTGCGAAGAATTCATCTATATCTTTAGTCTTAGCATACTTAAAATCTTTAAGGGTAAGTTCATTATTAAGTTCATTATCACAAACTATTTTTTCCAATAGGGCATCTGGCGCATTTTCTAATAAGAAATCATAATTACGATGGTCAAATTTATCCATTATTTCAACATAAGAATCCCTATAGAATGCAATTTGCCAAGCTTCCGTATATTTTCCATTTACAAAATATTTTATTACATAAAATACATTTTTTCCTTTATTACTGTAGCTATCATAGTGATATTGACTCGCAGCTGTACACCATCTTGCTTTATTGAAAGTTCTTCCGTCATATTCAAATGGCTCAATATTTGATGCTAACTTAGAGTCTGCAGCTTGATTTTTAGGAACGTATAAACCCCAAGTAGAGTCTTCATATAATGTAGTATAGTCATCAGAATTATTTGTTGTGCCTTTATGCTTTTTAGCAAGTCTCTCTTCTCGTGCTCTTAAGAGGTCCTTTTCTGCGAGGTCCCATAAATTATGATTATATGGTTGTTCATGTACTGCTTTTAAAAATTCATTATCTTTAGACCACTGAGCTTTAATAGTTAAAGCGTATGCAATAAGAAAATCTAAAGAAGTCTGTACTATAGTCTTCATTTCATCTAAAGATGATGACTTTTTTATAAGAAGATAAATTGTTTCATTTATACCATTATTTATATTTGTACTTACAGCATTTAATACTTTAGAAAAACATTGCTTTATTTCTGGAATATTTTGATTTTTTTCTACATCATCCTTTAACCATGCTGGAAGATTCTTTTTTCCATTTAATAACTTAATCATTGTACCATCTTTAATAGCATCAATTATGGCATCAGCATCCATAAATACTTTTGCTTCTCTTAGTACAATTGCGTTATGGTATATATTTTCAAACAATAATCCTAGATACATATAATAATTAGCTATATACAGAAAATTTTTTCAAAAATATATAAAAAAAATGTAAATTTTTAGAAATTTAAACTATATTAATTAATGAGTAAAAGAAAGGGTATATCGTAGCCTTGCGTAGCGGCTTATTATATAGGGTTTTAGAATTTTATTTACATATTTTATATATGCAAAAGTTGATTGATTATACAATTTATTATGATGTCGCATCTTCAAGTTTTAAGGCATGGCATACTATAGATAAAGAATCTCCTATAGGTAATCCTTATAAGAGAGTCCTTAGAATGGCTAATCTTGGAATAAGTTTACTGAATGAAAGTCCTGATGTGCAATGGCTGAATGAAAATATACATCGTGATGATTTAGTTATATCCGAAAAAGGAATCGCTATGAGGAGTTCAGTCTATAGATCTTTTGGGGAAGACCTATATCAATGCCAAACGCTTATAAAAATAAATAAAAGTAAATTAGTTTTAAATTTTCATAATGATGGTATTTCCGGCAAATGTATAAGTTTAAACTTAAATCCTGCAAGTTTAGATGTAAATATAAAAACTCTTACTTATGCAGAGTTTAAACAAATCGAAAATGACCACCCTGAGCTTAGATGGGTAGATGCAGAAGGTAAAGATATATATAGTAACTTTAATAAAGTATGCCAGAACTTTCCAGATGATGCATCCGATATAATTGCTATTAGAGATATATATCTTGATAAGTTTGCGCTTTCAGATATATTTATTCCTTCTAAAGATTATTTTTAATATATAGGATTTTTAGTATTTACTAACATATTTTAAATATTATGAAAGAAGAAGTTTTTGGAAAACTTGGCTGTTCAGATATTACAATGTATTTTGATATAGTCAAAAAAGAATTTAAGGATTTTACTAAAAAAGAAGAGGAAGCTTTAACTTATTTAGGGTCTGCAAATACGTTTTATCCAGTTTTAAGACGTATTCATTTTGAAGGTCCTATAAGTACTCCGCCTTTATCAAATTTTTATAATAAGTTTGTTAACAAAAATTCTTACTTTGTAAACAAATATGGAATTTGTTTACAAAGTAATTTGGAAGAACGTTTTATGGGCTTTTATAAAAAAATTCCTATAAAAGTACAATTCCCGAAATGTTCTTTAACAGTTAAGTATTGCGAAGATAAAAATGATTCTGATAAAACTAATATTTATTTAGAGCTTTTACCGAATACTGCTAAAATTAATACTAAAAAAAATTTTCAAACTACAGGCCAATTCCATAAAGACACACGATTATCATGCACAGATAATGGTAATCCTGATGTAGTAAATAGAATGTTTGAGTATGCTAAGCAAACTTATTCTAAAGAAGCAGAAGTTATTAGTATGATAGAACTTCTTTATAGTGCATCTGAACTTGGTAGATTTAAGTTTGATGATATAGATGATGGTAATAATTTTATTCCATCTATAGATTATTTTTAATTAAGGATAAAATTATGTCTAAAAATTTAAGTAAAAGCCCACTTAGTAAATATTTAGAATATGAAATAATTTACTTAAAAGACCAAAAAGAACTTTATAAAAGGGCTAATATACCATGTTTTCCATATTCATCTATGAATGAAGCTGTAATAGCAACAGGTTGTTTAACTCCTGAAAGGTACGCTACATATAGAACAATTCTTAGTTTATATATTTCAAATCCTTCATTATATAAATGGCATTGGTATCGTAGAGAATTTATGCCAGAAGATTATTGGAATCATATTGAAGATAGTATAAAGTATATTCCTGCTAAAGAAATTAAACTTTTTAAGAAGGAATGTCAGCGTCTTATAAATATCCTTGATTTTAATTTTAAGAAAAAATATAATATAAATTAAAAATAAAAAGCACTAGAAAAATCTAGCGCTTTATTTTTTATAAGATATATTTTGTATCTGACTTAACTATCTCTACATTTTTGTAGCCAGCTTTAATTAATTCTTTTTTCAAGAATGATTGGCTTTCAGGTTCGCCATGTACTAAGAATATTTTCTTAAGACGACTTGTATCTATTGAATTAAGCCAGTCTAGCTCTTCTTTATAATCTGCGTGTGCTGAAAATGCATTTATTTTTTCTACGTTAGCCTTAACAGAAAATAAACTATTAAATATCTGAACTTCTTTTTCACCTTCGAGTATTTTTCTACCTAAAGTATTTTCAGCCATAAATCCTACAATAAGAATTGTATTTTTAGGATCTTCAATACCAGCAGCTAAGTGATGAGTAATTCGACCAGCTTCACACATACCATCTGCGGCTATAATAATACAAGGGTCTTTTTTCTTATCAAGCTTCATAGAATCCTGATTTGATGCTACAAATGTTAACTTATCAAACTGAAAAGGATTTTTATGTTTATCTAAAAATTCTTCATAAATTCCTTTGTCATAACATTCTGGATGTACTCTAAAGATACCAGTTGCATTTGTTGCCATAGGAGAATCTACGTAAACAGGCAATTTAGGAATTTTCTTATCTCTTAATAGCATATTAAGATAATAAATAATTTCTTGAGTACGTTCAATAGCAAATGAAGGAATTAAAACTTTACCGCCTCTATCAGCTGTTTCTCTTATTACTTTAGCAAAATGCTCCAATGCTACCTCTTTACCTTCATGTCTACGATTACCATAAGTAGATTCAAGATAAATATAATCAGGCGCATCAACATTAGTATCAGGTTTTCTGATAATTGGCTTTTCTGGACGGCCTAAGTCACCTGTATATAAAATACGAGTTTCCTTATTAATGTCTTTCTTTAATAATTTATTTATAAAAGATGGCTCATCCTTAATATAAAGTTCTACCATAGAAGAGCCTAAAATATGACCAGCATCAAAAAGCTGAACGTCACAATTTTTAGTAAGATATGTTCGTCTATAATATGGTATTGTAGAAATTTGACAAGCAGTTTTTACACAATCATCTTCATTATATAAAGGCTTTAATACTGTCTCTCCGGTTTTATCACCTTTACGTCTAGCTGCTGCCAAATATGTTTGATAATCTTGATATTGAATTTTAGCAGAATCCATCATAACAAGATTTGCTAAATCTCTAGTTGCAGAGGTTGCATAAATTGGACCCGTATATCCATTTTTTGTTAAAAGCGGTGTAAGTCCAACATGGTCGAAGTGAGCATGAGTAAGAATAACTGATTTTATCTTACTAGTATCTACTTCATTAAAATCTCTATTTTTTTCATCGGATTCTTTTCGTTTTCCTTGAAAAGCTCCACAATCAATTTGAATTAAATTTCCATTTATATCAATAAAATGCTTTGATCCGGTGACTTCTTCAGCTGCACCAAGACTATATGCTATAAGTTTCAATAAGTACTCCTAATTTTAATTTTCTTATTTATAAATTAGCCCAGGTGATATTTTACCTGGGCTTGTACATTATTTAGATGATTCTCTTAAAGCGTTTCCTTTTTCAAAGATATCTTTGAAGGTTTCCTCTATTGCATTTTCATCATCAAATAGTGTATTTGGTTCTGGAAGATTCTTAGAAGAATAGATTGTAGCGTCCTCTCCATCGTCCGCTCTTTCTGCTGGAGTATATTTATCTTCCCATCCAGAAGGAGTAAATGGAACACCTTGAGGTGCATAGTTCTTATTATAACGGTCTGAAGCAGACTTCCAAGTTTTATCCCTTGAAGCTTGAAGCTCTTCTTCTGTACTCTTATTTCTAATCTCTTCTGAAGCGAGGTGATTCTTAAATACTTCATTTGTAGGTGATACTGGAATATTTTCAATTACCTTTTCAAATGCTTTAACTAAGATTGCATCACCAGCTGTTTTATGTAATGACTGATAAAGTGCAGATAATGATTTAATACTTCCAATACCTTTATCTAAGTAGTCTTTAGAAATATTTAATGCGTCACTGAATGCTTCATCTGTATAAGTCTGTAACAACCAAGCTTCTT
>AUXO010831086.1_pt1 | contig 20405 bp, 15 predicted proteins | sample 768731 | NCBI WGS metagenome assembly AUXO01 (sample SAMN02715735, study PRJNA202380) | gut metagenome | biome: sheep rumen | host: Ovis aries | place: New Zealand: Palmerston North
TCTGCTGTAAGAGCAGTAAACTGTGTATTGTTCATTATGCTTTTCCTCCTTTATATTATTTTTGTTTTTCTTTTTCATCGGGACAGACTTTGCCGTCCCGACATTTTTAGTTCATTATGTTTTTCTTTATTTTCATCGGGACAGTTTTCGCCGTCCCGACATTTTAGTTCATTATGTTTTTCTTTATTTTCATCGGGACAGTTTTCGCTGTCCCGATAATATACTTTTTTAGTTTATTCTATTTCCATCTTGGCAACAAAGCGGAGAATTACCAGTGACTTCCGCCACCTGAATGTGAATACGAACCGCTTGAAGTATGAGATCTGCCGCTTGATGTATACGATGTCCTGCTTGGGAATAATATCATCCACAGTCTGCGATAATCGATCGTTCCACCATCGATCTCAACGATCTCATCTGCTGTAAGAGCAGTGAACTTTGAATCGCTCATTATTCTTTCCTCCTTTATAAAATTAAAATAAAAGCATCTGGATAAGCTTAAGAGTTATCCAGTATTCCTCAGGCGGCACTAAAATGACAGTCTCATCATTACCGACTGATCCTCCGGAAGATTCAATAGCTTCGTTCTCAGAGAGCTCCGCAAAATTATTTTCGACATTTTTCATAATTCATTCTCCTTATATTGTATAAGACGGCCGATCATCTACGAAAGCCCCTGTGATCACTTGCGACGATGCTTAAGAATCATCTGAACAATCGCATTACCCAGTGTTGTCATAATAGCATTATTGCTTTTGACACCGCCATTGATCTTTCTAAGATCAGCCTTAGTAAGTTCAGTGAAACACTTTTTCATTTCTGCCTCCTGTAATAGATAGATTTATACCTTACCGCACCGCAAGATGCAGGAACAGTATACTATTTTACCGATCAGAACCTTGTTCTGTATCTGAAACCGTTAACACGGCTGAATCCGCACGGCTGCGGAGTGTCAAATCTTACAGGTGGTATCTTGGGGAGATCTATCTTTACAATAGATGTACCGCCTGATACTGAAGCTGTCTCTTCGGGAGAGAGCGCTGTGAAAAAGCTGTTCATTACATTTTCCATTTTTTAATCCTCCATTCAAGCGGTTGGCTGCTGTATTTCAGCAGGATCGCCGTTAAGAAAATACTGTTTTCCTGCTACGCAAGAGATCAATGGGTATATCCCATTAACAGCGGCACACTGCAAAAAGATATGCAGTTGTTAACGAGGTATAAAAATGCACAGCATTAAAACCTATTTTTCATATATGTAAAATAGGATATAGTTTTATAAAATTACGCCTGAAGGTGCAGGTTCATATATGACCGATACGGCAGCAGAGAGGATCAGACTCTCAGCCGACGCTCGCTGCGCCGCATCGGATCGATACACAGACCATTCAGACATCAGTTCACGCTATTCTTCATCTGTAAGAACTGGAATACTACTGCCACAATAAGAGCAGCCACATTTATTGCGATCAGGACCTTGCGTTTAACTCCTGTTTCAGCCTTGACTGTCATGTACATACTCATTCCCGAGAAAATATAAGTAAAGAATGGAACGAAAAACGCAGCCGCCGCACCTGCTATCATCAGAACTACAGACGAGATTTTTATGGTCTTATTATCCATGTATCAGAGAACACTCCTTGTTACGCCAACATACATATCAACGATAAGTCCGTCAGCATCGCTTGGACCTGTAGGTTCCTTGATAGTTACATTGTAGCCTGGTGTTATAGGAGTAAGTCCGTTATTCTTGACATAACCCATAAGCTCATTTACGCTGTTCTGAAGCATTGCAGGATTACCCTCGTGTCTGATCTTTACAGCATCGCAAAGACGGAATAAGGGCTTGAACTTGTAGCCGGAAGGAAGACTTATTTCTCTGTCAATAGGTACAAGTATCTCAACGTCCATTACAGGCTGTCCGCCTTCCATCTCAACCGCAAAAGTTGCAGATACGTTAGGACCTGTCTTTGAAGCACCGTTTTCCTGTATTATAGTACCTATTTCGTTCATGATAACGCTAAGCTGCTGCTGAGTAACCTTTCCGCGGTAGCTTATAACATTAGTCATTTCATATGTGTTGTTTTCTGTGATATTCATTATTTATGCTCCTATCTGAATATAATAAACTTATTTTAATGCAAACTCGATTTCATATCAAAAATGAAAACGTTTCATAAATTCAAGCCAACATGCTGAACCCATAGACAAAATAATAAGAGGTAAATTCATAGTTATTTCTCCTTTATAATCATTAATTTCAAATTAAAGAAAGCATCCGCTGTCTTTTATCTATCCCAAATACGTTTGATGCATTCAAGCCAGCATGCTGAAGCTGCAAAATTTATAACACCCATGAATGGATTCATAATAATTTCTCCTTTATAATCATTAATAATTCAAATTAAAGAAAGCATCAGCTGTCTTTTATCTATCCCAAATACGTTTGAGGCATTCAAGCCAACATGCTGAACCAACACAACCGATAATACTCATAAATGGATTCATAATTATTTCTCCTTTATAATCATTAAATTTCAAATTTAAAAAATAGACGCTGTCTTTTAGCCTTACCAAATACGTCTGAGAATATCAAGCCATCCTGCTGATAACATTGCTGTAGCAACACCTGTTAATGAGTTAAACATAATAATTTCTCCTTTATTACATCATTTCCATCGTGTCAAAACCGAATCGGCTTGACCTTATGTGTAAGTTATACCATAGGCCAAGCCGATTTTCAATAATTTTCCGGTTTTCGGTAGGTGAAACCGATTTTTCGGTTAAACGGTAGATGAAACCGATTTTTCGGTTCACATTTCGACAACATTCGGAAGGACCACATCGACAGTAAAATCGCTGTCAGTATAGCTATATTCAACGCTTCCGCCATTTACGGCAACGCATTCTTTTACATTCATAGTACCAAGTCCGTGGTTCTTTTTATCGGGCTTGGAAGTTATAAGCTTGCTGTCTTTGGTCCTGATAGGTGCAGAGATGTTATTCTTGATCGTCATGACAAGACTGTTTGCGACTGATTTTATAGTTACAGCAACATTTTTTTCCTTCTCACAGCCTGATGCCGCACAGAATGCATTATCAAGCAGATTAGAGAATATAATACATACATCCATGTTTGATATTTTAAGGTCTTCGGGCACAAGGCCTTTCCAGTCAAGTTCCACCCCATCGTACTTGCCTGCAATATCATTAACAATAGCATTAACGAGACTGTTTCCCGTTGAATATTTGGTTTTTAATTTGCCCATTTTATTATCGATGCCGTTAATATACTGTTCCGCTTCATCATATTTTCCTTCATCGATAAGTGTTTTGATACAGAACATGTGATTATTGATATCATGTCTGAATTTTCTTGTATCGCTCTCTCTTTCAAGAAGACTTTCATAGTATTCCTTCTGAGCAGTCATTATCTTCTCATTCATTCTGGTAGTATTCTGGTAATATTTCTTTGAAGCATTATTATAAACGAAAAATCCGCAAAGAGTAAGCACCAGAAGGCTTATAACAAACAACGATATCGAGCTGTTACCCATCTTATAATTATATGTTGTTATTGCCAACAGTGAAATAAGCGAACCGATCAGCAGCAGCATTGTGTAGAATGAATTTGAATTTTTTATATCGGGCTTTTCTGAAGTTTTCAAATTGACTTTTCTGAGTATAACAGAAATTGCAAAAAATAATGCAAGTGAAATAGACATAACTATTATCTGATAAACTTCACTATCCGTAAGCACTGCATAAGGTATGCCTGTTATCGTTCCTGCTAAATAGAAAAGCGATTCATCGATCATAGTCATAATAAAATACGCAGCTGTTACAAACAAGATTTTTTTCTTGCCCTCAACAGACAAGATACCGATAATAATGCACATATCGCCCACAAGGAAATTGGCTATATCCCGATAATCTGGGAAAAAATGTACTCCAACGATATATCCTATTGCAGAAAGCACACCCAAAACAACTGCCTTTTTCGTGCGAACAAACTTATAGTTCAGTACGGCAGTTACCATCAGGATCAACCTGACGTAATCTTCCATCGTAAACAATATCCTTAACATTTTATCCTCCTTATATAACGCGTGAATTATTCTTCACGAAATCCATGTAAGCGTCCTTAAAGGGGGTAATATTTCTTCTGCTGATCGTGAAATCCTGATCAACACCCTCAAGGCGGAGGACGTTATTATTTATGCTGCTTACATACATCATGGACACTATGTATGACTTGTGTATCTTGAAAAACGGCATTCCTTCAAGACGTTTGTCCCATTCCTTCAGCGCGACTGTACACTCATAAACATTATCTTTGTTATCATAGACATATGTGCCGTCGCCAAAGGCTTCAAAGTACATTACATCGGGAACGCTGAGTTCAAAGATCTTGCCCTTCTGGTTTATCACTATTTTTTCCTGTCCGACTATCTCTTTCTCTGCTTCTTCGAGAGCTTCATTAAGAGCATCTTCCTGAACAGGCTTTGAAAGGAATCTGAAGGCCTTTACCTTGAATGCATCCTGTATGCATTCGATATGGCTCGTAAGGAAAATAATGATAGAACCGACTGACAGTTTTCTGAGCTTTTTGGCAGTGTCCATTCCATTGAGCTCAGGCATTTCAATATCAAGAAATATGATATCGAACTTAATCCGTGAATCGATAAGTTCACGTCCGGTGCGGAATTCCTTTATCTCGAAGGTCTTGTTATACTTAACAAGCTTTTTGTAAAGGGTGTCCCGGAAGATCTGCTCATCGTCACAAATTGCGATTTTCATTACAATGATCCCTCCTTCGATAGTAATTATAACATACTCCAGTCATTTTTTCAACTACTTTTTGGAAAATTTAACGAGAATATTACAAAAGTCACAATTATCAGTTACAAATGTCACTAATCAGAGCATCAGAACTACGTTTTTTTCGTTAACTTAGGGTAATTTTGGCTTAATGCCCCGAGCCTTCAATCGCAAGAAATGGTCAGATTTAAGATTTTTAAACTTTTTAAAGTTGTGAGCAGTTAACATACATCGCTCCACTCAACGTTAAAATTATTAACTCTGACTGCACTTCAGCTCATTAACTTCAGTGTGAAAAAAGTAGTTCTCACCTCTTGTAAAAACAAAATATATATGGTATAATAAAAGTGTATATAGAAATTTAGAAAAGGGAGTGCTCGCAATATGGTAACATTGGAAAATCACATAGGAAAAATTTCTGTTTCGGAAAATTACCTCACAGAGATCGTGCGCCACGCAGTCTGCGATTGTTTCGGCGTTGCTGACGTATGCAATGTTAATACATTCCGCTCCGCTGTTTCGTCGATAACAAAGGGAAAGTTGTTTAAACGCAGGGGAGTAGTGATACGCACCGATAAAGAGGACGGACTTGTGATCGATCTTCATATCAAAGTCACCTACGGCACAAATATCGCCGCTGCAGTTAACAGCATAACCCACAAAGTTACCTTTACTGTCGAAGAGGCAGTGGGTATCGATGTACACAAAGTCAACGTGTATGTTGACGATATGAATAACTGAAAAAGTGGGAGGCTATAAAGGTGATAAATGGTGCATTATTCAGAGATGCGGTAATATCAGCTGCCATAACTCTGAACAACAGGAAAAGAGAAGTAGACGAACTGAATGTATATCCCGTTCCCGATGGTGATACGGGTACAAATATGTCGATGACTATAGGAAATTCCGTTGCCGAGCTTAAAAGGCTCCCCGACGGCGTTGATATATCAGAGGCAGCCTCTGCGGCAGCTTCTGCATTTCTCCGCGGCGCAAGAGGAAATTCGGGAGTTATACTCTCGCTTATTTTCCGCGGTATTTCCAAAGGTCTTTCCGACCTCAGCGAGGCAGGCTGCGAGGATTTCGCAAATGCACTTGCTCTCGGAGTTGAATCCGCTTATAAGGCTGTTATGAAACCTGTAGAGGGTACTATCCTCACTGTATCAAGATGTGCGGCTGAAAAGGCAAAGGAAATTGCTCTTTCAACTAACGATGACATCGTTTTCTGGAAGGAAGTCTGCGACGAGGCTGAAAGAGTCCTGGCACAGACCACAGAAATGCTTCCTCAGCTCAAAAAAGCAGGCGTTGTTGACGCAGGCGGCATGGGCTTCACTATAATAATCAAGGCTATGTACGAGGTCTTCAACGGCGGTGCTATCGCAGAACCTGCCGAGGGTACAGAATCGGATGACAAGTCCGCTGACAGCTTCCGTGCAGCAGCAAGCCAGTATGATGACGATATAACATTCACATACTGCACAGAGTTCATGCTTGAAAAGCACGAGGACTGTCCCGATCCGTTCAAGCTCAGAGCTTACCTTGAAACTATAGGCGACTGCGTTGTACTTGTTGATGACGAAAAGATAATAAAGGTACACGTACACACGGATAACCCGGGCAAGGCTTTACAGAAGGCACTGGAATTCGGCTGCTTCATCAACGATCCCAAGCCGAAGATAGAGAATATGCGTATACAGCACGAAAAGCGCGTTAAAGAGGCTAAACAGCTCGAGGACGGATTTGCTCCCGCAATGCCCGAGAAGCAGTTTGGATTCGTTGCAGTTGCAGCAGGTCACGGTCTTGAAGCTATGTTCACCGACCTCGGCGCCGATGTTGTGGTACAGGGCGGACAGACTATGAACCCCTCTACCGATGATATACTCCGTGCTATACTTGCAACACCTGCAAAGACAGTATTCGTTCTTCCGAACAATAAAAACATCATAATGGCCGCTGAACAGGCAGTCAAGCTCACAGACAAGAGCGTATGCGTTCTTCAGACAAGAACAATACCGCAGGGCATCTCGGCTATGCTTGCTTTCGATGACAGTCTCAGCCTTGCAGATAACCGCATAAACATGACAAAGGCACTTGAAAAAGTCTCAACAGGACTCATAACCTTTGCAGCAAGAAATTCCGAATTCGAGGGACATCCTATCAAGGAGGGCGAGATACTCGCACTTGATAACGGTAAGCTCTCGTTCACCGAAAAGGATATAAACAAGGCTACTCTCAAGCTCGTCAAGAAGCTGACAAAGGGCGATGCTTCATATGTAACCCTTATCTACGGCGCAGACGTTACCGCAGAAAACGCAGAGCAGATGCAGCAGCTTTTACAGTCCAAGCTCAGCGACAAGATAGAGGTAATGCTCGTAAGCGGCGGACAGCCTGTATACTACTATATCATATCTGTAGAATAATACTATTTTCGCTTTCAGATAACGAAGTCCCCAAAATTTCGGGGACTTCTTCATTTTATCGAAACGAAAGCGTTTCTTGACTTTATATGCTCAGGCATTATATAATAATATTACGCTTTTCTGATACGATCGGAGGGATATACCATGATACCAAAAATAAACTACAAGAAAGTAAAAGAAGAACTGCTGATTGAACACGGAGCCTTCTGCGCCTATTGTCAGAGGCCTTTATTCCCTAATAACACTGTGATAGATTGTTTTCTCCCCAAATCACTCTATCCGGAAAAAGCAACTGATAAAGATAATCTTATCCTGTGTTGTAAAGAATGCAATATTATTAAAGGCAGGAAATTACCATATGATGAAAACGGTAATATCGTATTGCTTTACCCTTATTCCGAAGAATACCAAAAACTCATCCGCGGAAGCAAAAACGGACAGCTGGTACTCAATCTTGATAATGCTACCCCCGCAATGCTGTCCACAGTTAAAATGCTGAGGCTGGATAAAAGGCCAAACGTACATATAAATCACGGAAATGCACCTGTCAGCGAAAAATTGGACAATATCAGTATTATTCCTTCCTATGAACTGAACCGCATAACTAAAGTTAAGATATGCAATTTCAAATCCATTCCCGAAATAGAATTATCACTCGACAGGATCAACGTTCTTGTGGGAGGAAACAACGCAGGCAAATCAAGCATATTACAGGCTGTTCAATTTGCTATCGGAGTCGCTCAGACCGCCAACAGATACGTAAGCGATACTTTTGCTGAGAAAAAGCTGACTTTCTGTGCCGATGCATCCGCATTTATGTACTCCCCTACCCGCGACCTGAATTCGCTTATCAGAGAAAATGACCTTCCAAATGAAAATAAAGCAGATTTTGTTTTTTCAACAGAAGATTCCAAGACCGATATAACTCTCGGTCATAAGATAAATAATTCATTTGAAGCCTCTATCAGCAGAACTGCGTTTTTCGATGCCATAAAAAGCGACACTTCTCCGTATTGTGTATATATTACAGGGCTTTCGGGATTGCCGCTCACAGAGGAATTCACCACAAAAGCAAAGGTGCTGAAATCAGCCACAAGAGGCGATTCAAACCTGTATCTCAGGAACATCCTATGGCTTCTGCACGAAGACGAAGATAAAAGTAAATGGGAATCGTTTACAGAAAGCTTCGGCAGCTTTTACCCCGATCATACTATCAATATAAGCTTTTGTCCCGAAACGGACGAGACGATAAACGTTTATGCAGAGGTCAGCAAAGAAGGTTCGCCCGATATAAAAATCCCTCTTGATATGCTGGGCACAGGTGAGCTTCAGATAATACAGATATTTTCGTATATCAGCTATTTCACTCCTTCCATACTGATTCTGGACGAACCCGATACACACCTTCACCCTCTGAACCAGAAAAAACTGTTTGACCTCCTTAAGGAATATTCCGATAGCGAAGGCACTCAGATACTTATCGCAACTCATTCAAGGCACATTCTTGAAAAGGCACAGAATGCAGAAAACACATCTGTATTCTGGATAAATCACGGCAAAACCGCAAAAAAACTGGATCTAAGCTCAAATAAAGAACTCATAACCGTATTGCAGGATATTGGCGAAACCAATCTTGAAGAACTTTTATCTCCCGATCTTGAATGTGTGATTTTTACAGAGGATGAAAAAACAGCACAAACAGGATATCTTAAAGCTATTCTGCAATCATCGGGCATATCACCCGAATCAGCGGCGATAGTTCCTTACTTTGGCTGTTCCAAAACAGATAATATAATAACTGCTCAGAAACTCATTGAATGTTTCAACCCTAAACTGAAGGTCATCGTACACAGAGACCGTGATTATCTCGATGCCTATGAACAGGAGGCTTTCAAAAGCAGTTTCAATAAGAAGGGAATAAAAAACAAGATAAGTGTATGGTTTACCAAAGGATGCGATCTCGAATCTGTATTCGTAAATCATAAACATATAAAATATTGCTATCCTGAACTGGATGATGAGTTTATCTCAAACGCCATAAAAGAAGCATATGAAAAAGCAAAAGATTCAAGTATAAAGCGTATGTACAATCATCAGAATGAAAAAGGAAAGCCTGAAACGCCGCAATATGATGCCGAATCCATATACGATGATGATCCTCAGTATTATTCCTATGGCAAAAAAACTTTTGGCTTCCTGAAATCAGCTCTGCAGAGTAAACTTCGCCAAACCCCCGATCTCATCCGCCCTTCGGAGTTTATCGCACAAGAAGAACTGGCAGAACTGATTTACGGAAAAAAACGAAAAAAATAAAGCCAACGCAAAAGCATTTGTTTTACCGAACAGAACTTATCCCCGTCCGCCCGTCAATTGACAGAAACAGTCTGTAATGGTATAATAACAATATGTTTTCTCGGGATAAACCCCTGAAAAGGTCAACCACAACAACTATACGGAGGTATGATTAATATGAGATCAAATAAAGCAGCAGCAATACTCATGTCAGGTGCTATGCTTCTTTCATCTGGTGCAGTTTATATGCCTATGTTCGGCGGAAGTGCGATAATAGCATCTGCTGCGGACAGAACTTCGGATGATATGCTGTCAGCCGCTGAAACATCAACAGCTTCAAGCGGACGTGTAAAGCTCTACTATAAGGGCGACCGCACTCAGTCCTTTAAAATGAGCGGCAGAACATACTATAACGGCGTTGATATGTCCATGCCTTATTCATCTTCTACATGTACAGTATCACTGGATGTATCATCTGCAAAGACTATATCATGGACAACTGGACATGTAGACGGCGGCAGCACCTCCTCAGGAACACTTGAAATATACCTTGATGATGCGCTCTATGATTCTGTTCCGCTGAAGTGGAACATGACTCCCGAGGATTATAAAGACCTTGACGTTTCAGGTGCTTCAACTCTTAAACTGGTCACAAAAGCCACAGGAGGCTGCGAATACGCTTTAGGAGACATCATCGTTGACGGTGCTGCTCCCGCACTATCGCACGAAGTACCCGAATACACAGATACCGCAGCTTTTATCAAAGGAAGATTTTATGCCAAAGAACAGCAGGACTTTCCAAGCGGTGACAAGTCAGAAAGCTTCAGCATGGCAGGCAGGAGCTACTATCAGGGTATCGTTCTGAAGGGAAGCTTCAGTTCAACCGTTTCCAACGAAGCCTTCAACGTTGAGAACGTCAGCAAGGTATCGTTTGATCTGGGACAGATAGACAACAACGGTCAGAATGATGCTACACTCAATGTATACGTGGACGAGGAGTTCATCGATAAGTATCCCGTAAGTCACAGCGGCATCCAGCAGATATCACTGGATATCCCCGAGGATGCAAAAACTCTCAGGTTTGAAGCCGTAAGAGAGGGAAAAGTAGACATCGGTCTCGGTGATCTCCATGTAGACTCACTTGCAGCAGGCGAACAGCATTCAGTTCCCGAATATGAAAAATCTGGCGGTTTCATCGACAGCGGATACGATTCCTATAAGGTGACAAAGTATACAGGCAACAGCAAGGCAAACAACTTCAACGTAAACGGAAGAACATACTACCAGGGAATTGTTTTCAACGCAAATTATTCTTCTGATGCAGGAAGGATCATCTTTAATACCGAGAACGTAAACGAACTGCTGTTCTCAATCGGATGCATCGATAATACAGGCTCGGGAAGCGGTTCCATCCTTGTATACTATGATAACGTGCTTAAAGAGCAGATCGCAGTATCACGAAATATGCCGATCATTGAAGGCTACCTGCTCAACGTAAGCGATGCCTCGGAAGTGCGTCTTGATTATCAGCCTGCCAGCCCGGCAGTTCAGGCTGCTATCATGGATATCTCAGTGGACGGAAATCCAACCGCTCTCGATCATATAGTACCGACCTACGATAAGGCAAGCAGCTTCCTCGACAGCGGCTTCAATTCAAATAAGGTCACTGTCAAGAACGGCAGCGGCAAGGCAGGCGCCTATGAAATGAACGGCAGAGTTTACTACGACGGTATCGTTTTCAACGGTTCATACAGCTCGGATGTTTCATACATTACATATAACGTAGAGAACATCAAGGAACTCTCATGGGATCTGGGACACGTCGACGGAAGCGGTCTTAAGAAAGGTACTCTTACAGTCTATCTCGATGACGCCGAGTCCGAAACCTATGAGCTTGATCCTCAGATGCCTGTCAGCGAGGGAAGTATAGACGTTTCTTCCGCAAAAACCGCACGTTTCGTCCTTAAGCGTGAAGGCAGCGGCGATTACGCTTTAGCAAACTTCAAGGCTGACGGCAAGGCTCCGGCTTATAAGTACGTTACCCCAGAATATGCCGACACCCAGGAATTTCTTAAGGATGCCTTCAACTCTTCCTCAAAGGTAAAGGTATACAACGGCGCAAGTCCTAAGGTTGAGAAATTCACAATGGGCGGCACAGAGTTCACACAGGGCATTATTTTCAGCTCTGCATACAGCTCCGACGGCGGATACATCAGCTTCAACACCGAAAACACCGACAATATCTACTTCAACGCAGGTCATATTGATTCCAACGAAAAGGGCAAGAACGCCGAACTCTATATTTACAAGGACGGCGTCCAAGATGATAAGATAACTCTTACACCTGATATGGGAAACATCCAGTACGTTTTCAGTACGAAGGATGCACAGTTCGTTCAGTTCTATTACAAGCCAACAGGAAACGGCGAATACGCTATCGCCGATATCACCCTCACAGCTGCCGAAAAAGCAGCTCCCGAGTATACGCTGGGCGACGTTAACGAGGACGGTATGATAAATTCCTCTGATGCGACCGCTATACTCGTAGCTTATTCCGCTATGTCCACAGGTGATCCTTCGGGACTTACAGATGCTCAGATAATTGCAGCAGACGTCGATTTCAATGATAAGATAGACGCATCCGATGCAACGGGAGTTCTCCAGTATTATTCCTACCTCTCAACAGGCGGAAAAGACAGTCCCGATAAGTTCTTCAAGAAATGATCCGATAACAACAAGTCCCCACTTTTGTGGGGACTTATTGTTATGCGTATTCTTAATTGTAAAAACAACAATATGATCGAGCTTGATTTAATAGCTATATGTAGTGAACTTCCACTGGACAAATATAAGCTCATTACCTTCCAGCACCTGATAGTGCGCTCCTGTTTTAAATAATGGCTTATTACAGTTAGAGCATATTACCCATTCATCGCGTTTAAGACGTACATAACAACCAGAAATGTCCACGAAAGTTTTATCCCAATCATCGGTATACCCTGCATATCTCTGACAATGATGCTGGCAGGCGGAATCTGCGGTCATATCAGGCTTGAAATCAGCAATGCCTATTCCAAAGAGAGTAGCTGCTATTGCAACCGCAGAAAGTTTGTTGAGTAATTTTTTCATTCTTATCAAGTCCTTTACATCATATTTAAAGTTAATAATGTAGCCTTATGGGTTGTATTATATATTAATTCATATCATTTGTCAAGTACTTTTATTAAATTCGTTGAGTTAAAAAGCACTTCCTCAATTGATAAAGCTCCTGTTTTATAAAACATATGACTATGGTTATTGAAACAAATCTCCTAATGATAAGTTATTATTGAACAAACTTTCACTTTTTTAAAGAAACCTATTGCTTTAATTCCAATTTCTGATATAATGAACATAGTAGAGGAGGGTATTCTATATGATCATAGCAAATAACAAAATGGCAACACTTACGCCATATATAGATGAATATGAACTTCAAGAATTGATAGCGGAAAAACCTGCCCTTATAACTGATGAAGAAAATTCAGAAGAATTGATATTTCTCAAAAGAGAGGTTCACCTCAAAGCCACCGGAAAAATAGATGTTTTAATGATGTCCCCTGCCGGAATCATCACAGTAGTAGAAGTAAAGCTTGCCAAAAATGCAGAAAGCAGACGCGAAGTGCTTGCTCAGATCTTCGATTATGTTTCTACATTATCAGAATATTCGTATTATGACCTTGATAGAGTCACAGATAACAGGTTAAGTGAAGAAGTCAGCGGATTGGATAATAGCGCTGAATTGCCGCGAATAATTGAAAACAATCTGAAATCAGGAACAATTCGTTTGATAATTGCTGTTGATGACGCTAATGATAATCTACGCAGATTAACAAGATTTTTATCTGATCACACAGATTTTGATTTGAATCTTATTGAAATTAAAAAATACAGAAATCAAGGTACTGATATTTATAGTTCAAGTTCAGTTATAAAATCAAGTGAAAAATCAAATAAAACAGAGGACAGCAAAGAAAAATTCCAATCTTTTTTTAACATGATAAGTGAAATATGGGATAAAAAACATCCTGATATGCCATTATACGGATCTGCGGCAAATTACAGGCAAATACTTATAGATGATAACTATAAAAGTATCCATTATGAATTCACGTACTATGACAACGGTCTGCAAATTCGTTTAGATAATGAATTAAGATATAACTCTTCGCTGGAAAAACCTGTTTCACAAGTTATAGACCAATTCAACGGATTAAAGATAGGTGAAAAAGCATTTAACGTAAGACAGTATAATAAAAAGAGGCATACAGGTAGAGTACTATTTACAGAAATCGCTTCAAACGAAATTGAACAAGCGGTTTATATTATGGAAAAATTAATTAAAATCACTAAGAATGAAATTCTAAACATTTTAAAAAGCAATTATTAAAACTGACTTCTTACATAACAATTCATGCGTTATATAGTTCAAAAAGCACTTCCTCGATCGAGAAAGTGCTTTTTCATAAAAATCAAATCCCCTGACATAAGTCAAGGGATTTTCATGAGTGTGGGAGATTCGAATATATCTCTCTTGGCTGAAAGAATCAGCCACAGAACGAGAATTGCCTTGATGAACAAAACAAAATACAAATAATATGCCGCAGTTGTTTATTTCCCTTGCAATTGAAAATCAGTTTTAAATCACGTATTGAAGATAATTTTTAATTGTTGATCAAGCATCATTTTAGAATGATTAAATAAATTGTCCGATTGCACAATGGACAAGTATGAATTTTCATGATATAATTAATGTATATTTGTATTTAGGGAGGAATTATATGTTAAAAAAACTGATCGCAGGAGCTCTAAGCGCCTCGCTTCTTGTCTCCGCAGCTGTATCGGGTAATCTTAATTCGCTCGTTACAGAAAAAAACACACCTTCAGACAGAACTGTTCAGAAATCGGAGCTGTCAGTTGAAGGATCAAATTCACTGGGAAAAATGATCGGAGACGCCTATTCCGATCAGAACGCTGATAATATAAAACCATTGTCAGCAAGCTTTTCAGAAAAACGCTTTGAGATCACAGATCTGAATTTTGATCTTGATACCGGAATCGTTACAGTCAATTCAACACAGGATATGGATTGTGAACTTATCGTTTCATTTATCGATGACGATAATGCTGCTGACACGATCGATATAAAAACGCCATTGCTCAAAGGTGAGAATGTGCTGACTGAACTAAGTGTTGATACAAACAGGCTGCCGGAATTTTTTAACATTTGTGCAGTTCTGAAGGACCAAAACGGGTACGAACTGAGTGCGAAGCATAATTTCAATAATTATACAAGGTTCAAACAGAAGATCAATTCTGCAACAGTTGAAGATTTTGATGAAGAGTACGTTGTAAACCTGGATGATGATGACACAACAAACTTTTTTGTATTAAAAGAAGAAACAGTTATTGCAGAGAGTTCTGAGAATACAAATACCCTTGTATCAGCCGATTATGATAATGATACCTATGTTTTCGAAAATATCGATGACTCTATCCGTAATTTAAAAGAAGGCGATTGCCTTTATGTTCGTCCGAATGAAACAGATATAATAGCTGTTAATGTTGATAATATCAGAATAAACGGAAACAGATCAGAGATAAAAGGCACAGGAAATGCAGACGATATTTTTGAATTCGTAAAGCTCGAGTTTGATGAAAGCGATATCGATGATGTAAGATCCGAAAAATACAATGAAGATAAGACAATAAAATTAGAAAATGCTCAGTTCAGTGAAGAAGGAGCCGTCCTCGATTACGAAATTGGTGATTTCAGCGATGAATATAAAGCTGATGATATGATGGGGATTTTAAGTTCAGCACCAATATTGGCTGATATATTAAAAGACCCAATGAAGAAAGTCCCAATAGGAATAAATGGCGGAATTGAACTAAAAAAGGACTTCTATCCATTGGGAAAAGATGAAAACGCAAATTTGGTAGAACTTATGTCTAAAACGGAAGATCCGTTAAATGACAATTTAAAAATCGAGGCATCGATCGGAGTTAAACTTACTGTTGCATTTAAAGCAACACTCAATTTCTTTATGTATAATGATGAAGTTGAAATAGCAATAGATGCTTCACTGGGTGCAACATTAAAGGTCGGTGCTAAAGCAGGAGCAAGCTATACGTTGGATCTTCCGGCGGCTTACTTTTCATTTTATGGTATAGTTGATATTGGAGCTTGTCCTGAGTTGAAACTTGAAGTAAACGCAGAAATATATGCATCTTCATCTTTTGCTGTAGATTTCAGCTTCTTCTATAACAATAGCTTTAAGGAAGGACCGCAATTTGACGGAAAATTCTATCAACTTGCAACTTCAGAAAGCGCTCAAGAGGTTTTTGGCTCCTTACTTGGAGCTATAAATAATTCTTTTGTTGTTACAGGAGAAGTATCTGTAACATTTGATCCTTGTTTAGGAATATGGTTCGTAAATAAAAATATCATTTCCGGATTAGTCGGTATGCCGATAACTTTCAAGATTGAAGCATCTGAATCAAAATCAAACGATGCGGATAAACTTGCCGATCTGAAAGAAAACTCACTTAGTAATCATTACTGCTCGAGTTGCTGGGATATAAACACATCTGTAACATTCGGAATAAACGTCAAGGCTTATCTGCCGATCGTTGGTGAAGTAAAGAAGGATCTGGCAGAAAAAACATATGAATTAGATAAATATTATTATTCACCAAATGCATCAGGAAAAAAATTTGGTAAAGGCGAGTGTCCATACAGATTAAGACCGGTAAAGATCCACGTTGAAGGAAATGATGACTATCCTTCTTCAGGTTTGACAGTAATATTAGATGATAAATCCGATACAACTGATGAAGAAGGAAACGTTAGTTTCTATGCTAAGCCTTGTAATTATGAATGGAATGAAGAAAGCAAAAATTATAATAAAAATAAAATAAATCATACATATGTTATAAAATCAGGCGAAGAAGACTTAGCAAAAGGAAATTTTACATTTGACGCTGATGATACGACTGTAACAGTAAAAATCACAAAAACAAGTAAAAGTAATACAATAAATACCAATAAGCAGATAACTACAGAACCGCAGCCTGTAACCGAACCAGCTACTGAAGCTCCTCATACACCGCCTGAAAGTGCTATGGGTAAGGTTGCGGACGAACATAAAATACAGTATGCAGGTAAATTGGGTGAAAATATCAGATATACCATATATAAGAACGGCTATATGGTAATAGACGGTTACGGTGAGATGAATAAATCAGCCGCTCTTAAAGGTGCTGACAATAAATTAACTAACTTTTCTTCAGCTGAAGAGAAGGCATTGGTAAAAAATGTTGTTATTAATGATTCTAAGGCTGATCTAAAGCAATTGCTTACAGATGAATACGTTCTGAATCTCTATATAATCGATAACGCAAAGGATCTGGTAAAAGCCTTTAATGATTCCGATAAGGATGAAAAGAATGATATAAAATATTTCGGAAGCTTATCTTCAGAAAATGAAACTATTTTAAAGAAATATATAAATGAAAATATGAAGTATTATAGTTCCATTCTTGATAAATATAAGGAAAGTCTTCTTACAGAAGCTGAAGGACAATTTATTGCCAATATTGATGATAGCCTCTTTAGCGGATGCGAAAATCTTGAAACAGTAGTTCTTCCGGCAAATATTGAATCAATAGATTCTTCTGCATTCAGCGGATGCACCAACCTGAGATCCATAACATACGAAGGTTCACCAAATGCAGGCAAAAAAGCGATTGATCTACCTCCGTCATTAAAATCAATCGGCGATAGTGCGTTTAAAAACTGTTCTTCTCTTGAAGGTGAACTTGATTTTACAAATTTAGTTAACTTAAATACAATAGAGCAAAATGCTTTTTCAGGATGTACTGGCATTACAATAGTTAAAATACCAAATTCTTTATCAAGAATAGATTTTTGGGTTTTTTATAAATGTGATTCTATAACTGATATGATTATTCCAGAATCCATAAAAATAAACAATCCTACTGTAACTGGAAGCACGTATAAATTACATAATTTGTTTTCAAATGTTACTCCCTATGTTCCTTCTTCAGTAAAAAAAATCACCTTGAGCAAAGGAGATATAATTAACAAAAATGCATTTAGCGAGTTTACAGATCTTGAAACAGTAGTTCTTCCGGCAACTATTGAAACAATAGATGCGTACGCATTCCGAGGATGCAAAAACCTGAAATCTATAACATACGAAGGTTCACCAAATGCAGGAAAGAAAGCGATTGATCTGCCTCCGTCATTAAAAATAATTGGCGATAGTGCATTTAGCGGATGTTCTTCACTTGAAGGCGAACTCGACCTTACCGGTAATAGTGCTCTTGAAGAGATTGGTTCATCAGCTTTTTCAGGTTGTGAAGGAATAACATCTGTTCATATTCCGGGAAATGTCAAAGCGATTGATGCAAATGTATTCAATGGTTGTACCAACCTTAAGGAAGCAATTATTGAACCGGGAGTTGAAATAATACAATCCCCTATCTTCGATAATTGTATTTTGCTAGAAGAAGTATCTCTTCCATTTGCAGGATTTGACATTGAAAAAGTAAATGATCCCGATAACAGAAAAGATGATAGTATAATTAGATATTTTGGAAACGGTGATATTAATTTAAAAACGATCAACATTCTTGGCGGAAAAAATATTCCTTTTCATATGTTCCATCATAATAGTAGTAGTGATAGCTTTTCGAGTTTGGAGACAATCAATATTATTTCTGATACTGTAGTAAGAGTAGAGGAGAATGCATTTGAAGGATGCACAGCCAAAAACATAAATTTCTATAGTCCGATTAAAACAATAGAAAATGGAGCATTTTTAAATTGTTCAGAACTTAAAACAATAACTTTACCTGATTCATTAGAAGAACTCGGTGAATATTCGTTTAAAGGATGTACTTTACTTGAGAAAATATCTTTACCTGATAAAATTACGAAAATACCTTCACATTGCTTTCAAAACTGTTCCTCATTAAAATCGATTAAATTTCCTGATTCATTGCAGGAGTTATCAAATGAATTTCTTTTTAACTGCACAAGTATTGAAAGTATAACAATTCCCGGAAGCGTAGAAATAATACCTCTTACTTCTTTTAGAAACTGTCAGAATTTAAAAAAAGTTATTTTACTTGAAGGGGTTCAGCAGATAATAGGTAAACCAAATTATACACAATCGTTTTATGACTGTGATAGCTTATCAGAGATCTATATACCTAAAAGCTTTACAATGATCGGCCAAAATTCATTTGGTGTAACAATCAACGATGATTTCGGTACAGTCTATTATGGCGGTAATGAAGAAGAATGGGAAGCATTAAAAGCAACTCAGATGAAAACATATTTTGGCAGTGAATTAAATGGAAACGACAGCATATTCAATGCAAATGTTATATTCAACGCCAAACCCGAGGATATGTCATCATACGTTGCATCGCAGGAAGAATTTGTACCGTCAGGTGACGTAAACGGAAACGGTAAGCTTGATCTGGGTGATGCTCTGGCTATACTTCAGTATATTGCAAATTCAAGCAAATATCCACTAAGTGAGGAAGCAATAAAACAAGCTGACGTATATAATACCGGTGACGGCATAACACCTATGGACGCACTTGCTATACAGCAGTACGATGCAGGATTGATAGATTCATTACCTGTATACAGATGATCATGACCAAATGATGTAAGTAAGAACTTTGTTTTTGTAAATGCCGTAGGTACGCATATTATGCCTGACTCAGTGACTCTTACGTTCAGAAAGTTACTTGACGTAAACAATATGCCGCATCTACAATTTCATGTACTAATGCACTTCCACATCAGTCTTCTCGCTAATAACACGGCGTTAACAATGAAGCAGATATAGGACTATGCAGGTCATGAAGACTCCCTCACAACTTTTAACGTGTACATTCACACCAATGGTTCAGCTAAGAAAACTGAAATGGACTATATCACAAACTGCTTCACCGCCTTATTCAATGGCGATGATGATGAATAAAAACGAAAGTCCCCGCAGCTGCGGGGACAAAGTTTTATATATGCTTGTTTATGAGTTCTCTTGCTGTAAGCTCAGTCTTATCGTAGCCGATTCTGAAGTATTTGAGGATAGCCTTCATATCGTCCTGCATGGACAGGAATACATCTATCAACCGTTCTTTTTTCTCGTCCGACTGCCATTCCTTTAGTCCGACATAGTAGAAGTGCTTGACATCTTCGTTGATAAAGAAAGGTACAATGCTATTAGCAAGGCACTGTTTCAGCATCAGAAGCCTGCCTATTCGACCGTTTCCGTCATAGAATGGGTGTATCTTCTCAAATGTTGCGTGGAACTCAGCGACGTCGTATAGGTCGAGAGAAGGCTTGCTTTCGTATTGGCGGAGCAGGTTCTGTACAAGACCGGATACATCTTCTGGCAAGGCTGTCTCTATTTCGCCGACCTCGTTTGGATATTTCTTATAGTCGCCGATAACCGCATAATCCGTGTCGTCCTCCATAACGCCGTTCTTCAGCATACGGTGGAGCTGCTTTATATAGTCCTCAGTTATAGGCTCATTGACGGTGTCAAGGATATAGTCGAAACATCTGAAATGGTTTGCGGCCTCGAATACGTCGTTGACGGGAGCGGTCCCGTCGATAGTGCGTGTCTCATAGATGTATCTGGTCTGGTCGTGAGTAAGGTGGTTACCTTCGATACGATTAGAGTAGTATGCAAAATCAACCTGCATCCTGTTATATATGCTGCCCTTGTTTTTTCTGCTCTTCTCAGAAAGCAGAACAGGCAGTAGTTCTCTTGTATCTGACATAAGGAAC
>AUXO015564371.1_pt1 | contig 20392 bp, 22 predicted proteins | sample 768731 | NCBI WGS metagenome assembly AUXO01 (sample SAMN02715735, study PRJNA202380) | gut metagenome | biome: sheep rumen | host: Ovis aries | place: New Zealand: Palmerston North
ATCAAATTCAGTATTCCTTTTGGCATCATCTTGGCACCGGCATACGCTATTGCATACAGATATGCCTTCACAGGATAATTTAGCATCTTATTCACTTTCCAGCGAAGGGTCAAGATGCCTTTTGCATGTTTCCATCCTCTGCGACGATTGAAGAAGTCGTCATTCAAACGGAACTTGAACAAATACTCTGGCACATTGGCAAACTTACAACCGGCTGCAAAGCCTTGTGCCCACATCAACGTATCTTCTCCAAAGTAGGTATCCAATGAATATAAACCAGCCTTTTCAATATAGCTTCTACGGAACATCACTGTGGGATGAATCATACAGTCCCTAATCATAAACTGCTTCCAGCATCCGTCATGAGTTTCAGGCATCTGTTTACGATAGTACTCACTACCGTCAGACTTAATTTCTATAGCCCAGGTACCTAAGCACTCCGTTTCAGGATGTGACTCTATATAAGCAATCTGCTTCTCAAACCTCTCCGGCATAGATATATCGTCAGCATCCATCCTTGCTATATACTCATACCCCAAAGGCATAACAATAGCAAGCAAATCATTCAACGATTGCGCCAACCCCTTATTCTCATCCCTTCGATATATGCGAATACGCTCATCTTTTAATCCGGTAAGATATTCATCAACATCCTTTGAAATAAAGCCATCGTATTGAATGAAAAAATCAAATTGGCTATAGGTTTGTTCCAGTATGCTTTCCATAGCCAGTTTTACATAGTCAAGAGTGTCGTTCTTGTAGAGCGACATGATAACTGCAATTTTATTATTCATCAACTAAAATTTAAGGTTTTGCACTAATGATCTTCTTAACTTCAGAAAGTGTTAATCCTTTATCCAGGTCAAGGAAATAGTGGTAATGATGTGATATTCTTTTCTCAACGGGCGGCAGCTTCATATAATCTCCATAGACATATTTTAAAAAGGCATCATAGCCCTTTGGAAGTCTAACCATAAAGTTTTCAAACTCAACCTCTTCATACCCATCAAACCACGATTTCTCTTGGTACTCCTTTGGGCCATATGAGCCCCATGGACAAACCATATGATTGCCCTCCTGACCTTTAAACTGGTTCTCAATTTCTATCATATGTCTACGGAAATACCCACTCATAAAGCGTGGAATAAAGAATGACAAAATGCCTTTAACAAACATATTATTATCTTTACCCTTGTAATATGATACTACATCTCCGAAGCTAAAACGCATTTGGCTTAATTCATATAAACGAAGTGCATTTCTCAGTTTCTTGTATTTTTTTAAGAATACTTCTTTAGTGTCGCTACTTTCATCTATTGGGAAAATATCTATAAAAACGCCATAAGCAAATGGTATTTCTTTAAACTCCCATAGGGTAGTTGACATATTATAAAACTTTGCATAGCTAACCAATACGCTACAGTTCTGCGCACTGATAACAGAAAAACCATTTGGCTTTATAATGTCGTTTAAAGAAATCAGGCGTTCGTAATCCTTTCTTGGCATGAAAACATCAACATCATCATCCCAAGGAATCAACCCCTTATGTCGAACTGCTCCTAAAACTGTTCCACCAGCACAATACCACTGTAAATTATACTCCTCACAAGTATTTATAAATGCCTGGAATGTTTCCAACAGAACTTTACGGTACTTATCAGTTCCGCTCATATTACAATACGCTATTACGGAAAATCTGTATATTGTTTCTGTAATCGGCAACATTACCTTTAAAAATAGCCGATGTCCCACATACAAAAATTTCTGCACCTATATTTTTTAACTTGTTACCATTCTCAGGAGTAATATTACCATCAACCTCTATAGCAATATCTTCACGTCCTTCGGAACGTAGGAAGTCTACCACTCTTTGTGCTTTCTTAATGGTAGAAGGTACTATTTTCTGGCCGGCATGCCCAGGATTTACCATCAACAGATTGATACCATCTATATAATCGAGGACTTCTTCTAAAACATACACCGGTGTAGCAGGATTAACAGCAAGATATCGTTTACAACCATATGTTTTTAGATAATCTAATGCTCTTTGAACTTGAAAAGTACTTTCATAATGAATAGATACTATATCAGTTTCTTTAATACCAATCCATTGAAACTTATATTCTGGATCCTTAATCATCAGATGTAAGTCAAGCGGTATGTTCGTTAGTTTACGAAGACCCCGAATATAATCGACACCTAGTCCAAAATTTGGTACAAATGTACCATCCATCATATCAATATGAAGATACTCTACTTCCTCTTCCTCGAAGATTCTTAGTGTTTCTTTAAGGTCAATGAGGTCAGAGCACATCATTGAAGCAGAAATCTTACTTTTCATACTTTTTCTATTTATTATTCCATATTGTCATAACCTTACAATATGGTTTATTATGTTGTTTCATCAATTGTAATCCATCATATAGCTTGTCCTGATTAAAGCAATGAGTAATTAAACTCCTAGCCTCAATTTCTTTATTAGCCATAGCATTCACCACTTCTGTCCAATCAGACGGATTCTTCCCATCGTACGACGAATTCCACGTACCAAATACATGTAACTGCTTACGCAATATCTTCCAATAAGCCAATTGAATTATATTAATATCACCGCTTGGATTACCCATCAAGACGAGCATCCCTCCGCGCTTTGTTGCGCATATAGACATCTCTACGGCATTGGGGGTTCCCACTGCTTCCAGCACGAAATCATATTCTTCAATATCGTGCGCATCCTTACATACGATGTATTTCAGGCCACAGTTCTCTACCATCATGCGCTTATCTTCACTGCGTCCTATTATAGATACTTTATCTGCACCAAATTTCTTGGCCCACTGGCCGGCTGCAATTCCAATCATACCTGTACCAATAATGCCCACATTCATACCTTTTGCCGCACCTCCAATTTTCATAGCATGCAAAGCAACAGCAAATGGCTCCATCATAGCTGCTTCTTCAAATGGTATAGAATCAGGCAGCTCTACCAAATTCCACACTGGTGCTGCAACATATTCAGCGAATGCGCCATCGCGCCTTGAACCTATATAGTCATAATTTGAACACATCTCATAATGTTTCTCTTTGCAAGATTGACACTCTCTGCAAGGAATCAAAGGAAACACACCTACATGCTTTCCGATTAATCCGTGATTTTCCTTATCACCCACTTCATAAACAATACCAGAGAACTCATGTCCTGGTATCGTAGGGAAATGATATGTTCCCTTAGTGAAAATGCGAGGAATATCTGAGCTACATATACCTGCAGCTTTGACTTGGATTATTGCCCAATCACTAGGGCATTCTGGCATTGGTACGTCTTCATACCGAAGATCGTTTATTCCGTGTAGATTATATGCTTTCATTTTTTACAATACTTTCAAAATTAGACAAATCTTCTGGAGTGGTTATCTTAAAGTTCATAGGATCACCCTCCACCAATCGACAGTTCAAGCCAGATTTATATGCTAATTCTGTACTGCCATTAATCTGAAGAAGATCCTCCCTTTTCATTTCTTTATGAGCTCTCAGATAGTTGCCCAATCGAAAAGCTTCAGGAGCCTGACCTGCCCATAGATGGTTCCTGTTCATCAACGACTTTATGTTTTTCCCATCTTCACTATAATAAACAGTATCTTTTACAGGTATAACAGGTAAAACCCCATCAGCAACAATACAGGCCTCATAGCATCTGTGTATGAGATTAGCACTTACAAGCGGACGAGCAGCATCGTGGATAACGACAATATCATCTGATAAAAAGCCATTCTTTTCGCATACCAACAATGCGTTGAATATTGAATATTGTCTAGTCTCGCCTGGAATTGAATAATATACCTGCTGTCTGGGCGACAACTTTCTCACTTGGTCTTCAACAAACTGTTTCCATTCATCTGCAACACCTATGACAATTACATCAGTCATTTTGTCATTCACAAATGTTTCTAAACAATAGCTGATAACAGGCTTACCCGCCACTTCCATATATTGTTTAGGGATATCAAGTCCCATTCGAGAGCCTACTCCTCCAGAAAGAATAATTGCGATATGTTTCATAATTTATCTGTAATAAAACTTATGTTCACTATGCTTTGGTACCCGATCTTTCTCTGAGGGTAATTTCATATAATCACCGAAAATATCACTTAAATATTCATCATAGTTTTTGACTACTGACAATTCACAATCCTCAAAAGAAATGCGAATATATTCTTCAAAAATCTCAGAACGTTGACGTTCCCTCAATCCTGCTACAGGACATGCCAGATTTCCGCAATATTCGGAGCCTTCATAGGGTATAGATTTCATTATTTTGATATAATCCGACAATTCCTTTTCGTAGTTATATCTACCATAAAGAATTTGTTTGCCCAACCACTTTAAAGTTCTAACTATGCCCAAGTCTTTGGTCCATGGCATCAAAGTTCCACGTATTTGGTACATTTGTGATTCCTTATTCTTTAGTATTGCCATCAACTTATCAAAATCCTCTTTGCTTTCCGGCTCTCCATCCAGTGGGAATATATCAACATAAAGCCCTACTCCTTCCGTTTTACACCAGGGGCAGTAAGGATATGAGACGGTAGTTTTTGTATCCGCTATACGGGCAAATGTAAGATAAGAATTCCCTAATTCAGGTGCAATGCAAACCAAATCATCATGAGAAAACTCATGCACAAACTTCTGATAGTTCGGCCTTGTCATTACGATGTCTATATCATCATCCCATGGGATAAAACCTTTATGGCGGATAGCACCTATCAAACTACCCCCACATAACGTATAATTAACATCATGCTCCACACACCAACGGTCTATCTCTTTCATTATTTTAAGACCGAAAGATTGCAGTTCTTTTAATATTAGTTCCTTCATCAGTTCTTAAAGAATTCAATTATTTGTTTTTTCAGTTTTTCAGCATAAGGCTTCCAATTATCCTTATTCTTAATGATAGCTGTTGTATTTATCTTTTCTATACTATTGAGTATATCATCATTAGATGTAAGGCGATTATTTTCTATCCTTAATACTCTAAAAAAATCAAGGATACCTTCGAACCTGCCGGGTGTATTAAATTTCTGTTCTGTTGATTCTAACAATTCATTTGTAACAAAAATCACTGGTGTATTCATTGCTAAACATGGTAGGGCGGCATGAATTCTACTCGTAACGACTAATGATGAGTTTGAATATCTTCTTTAATACTTATCCGCCACTGATAGCAGAGCCTCATTATTATTTCTCTCACCCTCTGAGATTCGATACATATTTGATATAAAATGAGCATCGCGAAGCATCTTTTTTTCAAATTTAGAAGAATATATAGAAACAAACATACAAACATATATGAATGTTCTAATTCTATCTGTTATGCCCGTAGAGTCACGATATCCCCATTCTGAATAACTTTTAAAAAATTTATTTCGATATAATTTCACAACCGTTGGAGCACTGGTCATAACTATATTGATAATACGACACATCGCCTTTAGTTTGTGCTTCACCACGTCATTTATGTCTGGTAAAATAGGATCAACAAACATTATCGTGTTTGAATTCTGTTTATTGCTATAAGTCTCACCAAGTGTCAGTGTAAGGCACGCAGAGAAATAAGAAGGAATACCTTTGCTTTGCATATACTTTAAAGTTCCTAAATCTCTGCATCCAATTGGTGAATGCGCCTTAAAATAGTCGACATTCTTAGTCAACAATTCATCAGCCACAGATGGAAAAATATGCAATGATGTAAACAAAGGAACAATATAAGGAGATGGGGGCCAATTATTAACATCACGAATTATAACGCCATTGAACACAACTTTTCTTTTCTGCCCATCTTCTGGTTTATAATTATTTGTCTCTTCTCTGTCTATATATCCATCCCAATCATCCCTGAACTGTTTGACAGCAATTGTCTGTATATAATCCCCTATATTTTTCACCAGGGAATTTGTTGGCAGAACGGTTACCAATAAGTATTTTTCGCCCATTTCGTATAAAAAATTTAAATTATCAGAACATTAGTATCCAATTAATAATGAAGTACTGCAAAAATTATATCTTGTGGTGTATCTTATATGTAAAACACCTTACCATAACACACAGTAAAGTATAAAACCTATAATATAGTTTAAATAGAAAGCCATTCTGAGAAACCGAAGTATTATTTTGATGAACTCGATATTTTATAAGAGGAGTTTCTTCATAATAAAAATTCCCCAGTATCTCAGACAATATGCCTATCCAATAATCATGTAAAATCAGATTTTTAGGGAACGGTAATACGTATTCCAAAACATTTCTCCTAAATGCCATTGCACATCCATAATGCAAACCACGTCGTAAAAAGTAATTATGTGGGCGAAACCTACCATTATAGTGCTTTTCTTTCACAATTTCGTCCCTTTCATTAATATGCGAGAAGTCATGTAAAACCAAATCGCTATTTTCCAAATCTCTCACACAAACATCCACCTTGTTTGGCAACCACTCATCATCTTGATCTGAAAGAAAAACGAAATCACCCTTTGCATGTTTCAGTGTGTTTTCAAAATTCTTACAAACATAACGGTGGAGGTGTTTGGTTTTATCTGGTTGTTTAAAATTATAAACCCTTATTCTTGCATCATTTATTGAATTAATAATAGTCAAAGTAGCATCAGTCGATCCATCATCAGATATGATGACTTCATCCCCAAAGTCCAGTTGGGATAGTATCGATTCAAGCTGCCGCTTGATATATTTTTCTCCATTATGAGTTGCGATGCAAACAGAAATCATAATACTATAATTTACCCGTTATAATCAGTCCTAATAATTGTAGATTCTTATCGAGGGTCTTTCCTCGAAAAGATTTATTATTTAAGAGTTTTACTCTAGAAGTAAATTTTATACACGTTGACACTTGCTCCAAAAAGTCTTTATCCTTTTTACAAATTCTGTCACCAAAGCATTCAAGCAACTGGCTTGCCATCCTTGATTTATAATAGTCTCCAGCTTTAAATGTCTTTATTGCTCGCATTCTCCACTTTTTGAAAAAAGGGTCTTTTTTTCCACCAATTACATTATGGTCATGCTGACGATATAATATATAAGGCGTATTGTCGTAAACGACATAACCTCCAACAGCCAAGCATACCAAATAAAACCAATAATCATGCATAACTATATATGATGGTATCCTTGATGCAACAACTTCAAGTAGGCTTTTATTAAACACCATTGTACATCCTGTAGCAGGATTGGACACAAAAGCAGAAATCATGTTCAAAGAAGGGTGTTTCTGGGGGGTTGGGATATTGGTTAATTCACTATCTACCATTTGATAAGACCCCAAGTATAAGCAAGGACAAGAATTGTCAAATCTTTCCAATTTCTCAATAGCAGATATTAACTTATTAGGCAGCCAAACATCATCTTGGTCGCAAAAAGCATAAAAGTCATATTCATTATATTTTTTCTGCACCTCATAGATTAAGTTCATAAAACTTTTAGAGCTGCCACAATTATAACCTTCAATAAGTCTAATATTGGCATATTTATTTTGGAATTGTTTAATAACACGAATAGTACCATCTTGAGATCCGTCATCTCTTATAATTACTGACAAATCAATTTCTTGTTGAGCGAGCACACTTTTCAATTGCTCTGCCAAATACCTCTCACCATTGTAAGTGGACAACAAAACCGCTACTTTTATCATTATTAAGAAAAAATATTTTCGTAATGCAACATGATGGTATTTAATGAAAACCTTTTCTTTGTATCCTCCATAATTAAAGTCTCATCGTATTTTCCATTAATAAAACGTTTAAGACCTGATACAAAATCATCATGTTTACTAAAATCACAGGAAACACCATTTATCCCGTCTTTAATTATTTCATTAATACCACCAGGACAGTTATTTGTAAAAACAGGTTTTCCTAAGGCCAAAGATTCCAATACGATGTTAGGAAATCCTTCATACCGAGAACTAAGTAGTAAAGCATCTGAATGCTTTATATAAAGAGGGACGTTACTTCTAAAACCCAATAATTTTATATAATCATGTAATCCGTAATAATCTATCAATCCATACAGCTTTTCTCTATCCTCACCTTTTCCTAAGATATACAATCTAAAAGGAATAGCAGGTCTTAATTCTGCCATTCTTTGTATGATAATATCATAACCCTTTTGATATGTAAGTCGCCCCGCAGCGACAAACGTAAAAGTTGTTTTATTTAACAGTTCTTCAGGTTCTTTACCTCTTGCCCTTTGCTGGACTGCAGAAATATCAACAGGATTATTGATTTTCAGGACCTTCTTCTCACAACACCCCCAGTTATTAACCAAATCATTTTTCATATCATCTGATTGAGCGATGATTTGGTTGAAACAATGATAAGCTTTTCTGTTGAAGAACAATTTTACTCTACTATCATTTCTATGAAATAAGCTGGGGATAATAGTGTCACGGAATAATACTTTAATACCGCTTTTGTTAAGTAATGGAGTTAGATATCCCAATAACAATAATTGAGTATATCCAAACAGGCAATAATCGGGCTTCTGCTTTATTATTTCTCTTAATATAAACAATATAGACATTTGTATACGTCCTTTCATTGCCAAACGTATGACATCTACATTAGGATTAAGAAAGTTATTAAAAGTGGACTTTTCTTCATGGAACAGCATCAAAGAAACTTTTATTTTTTTTGATTCCGTTAAAGAATTCGCAAGATATGTCAAGAAACGACCAGTTCCATCCTGTCCGATATGGTCTGAAACTATTAACAATTTAGGCATTTTTATCATTTCTATCTTTAACTGATGACAAATCTATCAAACTTCCAAATTTATAATCCCATTCATTGGGAACAAAAGGTACCATTCCACTCCAATGGTAAAAAGTCAGTTCTCCAAAATAAACATGACCGTTAATGTCGTAGAAATCCACTCGCACATGAGGTATGTTCTTTGCTAATATTGAGGCCAATCTTTTCATTTCTTCAAATCCTCTTGGCTTTTGTATCGTTTTCGAAGCATTAGGATGCCCATTTTTAATAGGCAAATGCTGCCAGTTCATATCATAGAAATCAAACTTTGTTTCTACATTTGGATTTCCTCTATCCGTCGCTACAAAAAGTAATTTTGGTACACCGTTAAAACAAAAGAATTTATAATCTTTCAATTCTTCCTCATCTAAACTAAAATCTCGGCTATCAAAAAGGAAATAAAAACCACTTTTGTAAACTAAGATCTTACCCCCCCACAGGAAGTTTTATCCAAGAACCAAGCAATTCGTCAAATGTTTCTGGACAGAATGGGACTAAGCCAGAAGCTGGATAAAAAGTGATTTCGCCAAAATAAACTTCATGATTAATAATATAGAAATCAGTTCTTACAAAAGTCTTCCCTACTGAAAGTTTCTTAGACAATCTCAGAATCTCATCCAATTCTGCTGGTCTGTGAATACCCTCATCACTATTGGGATGGAAAGGGCGAGTAACATCCAAGTGTTCCCAAGACAATGAAAAGAAGTCCTCAGAAAGACCTGTTTCTTTGAATCTGTTTTTACACACAAGAATAACTTTTGGAACTCCATTAAAACAATAAATTTTATAGTCTTGCAATTCATTACCATTATCAGTCATATATTGCTCAGCAATAATCCGAGGCTTTACATCTTTATAAGGCCATTCACGATTCTGATAATAAAAATTTTGCTTAATGCCCTTTCGAAGTTTCTTAATTGCAGTATCCTTATCAAGCATATCCTTATTCTTACATATAACTATGCCACCGCTATCATGAGTGCACTTCAAAACAAACTGTTTGGGAAGTGTGCTGAAATCAATGTCCTCAACTTTGTTGTAAACTGCCAATGTTGGAATGATATGCTCCCGTCCAATAAGCCTTTCTGCATATTTCTTCGCTTCTACTTTATCAACCATCTGCGTATATTCAGGTCGACGGTCATTTAACTTCAACCATTGCAACTTCTCATTAAAAGTAACTGGATTATCCAAATTTAACGTATATTTCATTGAACGTTTCCATTTCATTTTTAAAAATAGACGATCACTAATGAAAGGGGCAAAAGTTTCCAATAGGACGCCTTGAATTTTCCAAGCAAAGTGCTTAGGCGACATAAGCTCTTTAAAAATTTTCAATAATTTATTCATAATAACTTATTATACTGTTTTACCAAACACAAAAGATTGCCTCGGTGTACCACGCAAGGAATAAAGATTTCATTCAACCATTTTCTTGTACGTAATGAAGGTGGCATAAGCCTATGCTTCGATACTGCTAGGTATAAAGTTCGAATTGGTCAATTGTACATCCTGATTGAAGTTTTGTTAAAGACATAAGGCATCTAAATCTTGTACGCATTGTTCTTACCTTGGAACCACCTATTTAAAATATCCAAAAGGATAACGAATAGAATTGTTTCCATTCTTTGTTTTCCTATTGTATCATTATAAAAGAATAAACAAGAAAAAATAAATTCATAAGCGTAGATTACATAATAAAGTGTAAAAATATTCAGTTGTAGCCTTCCTATCAACTTAAACAGTAGGAAATGAACCAACACAGCTATAGTTGTAAACCATATTCCTATATCTATTACCCATGAGCCGACTGTTGTAGCAAAAGTATTTAAGTAATAGTCTGATCGGATTTCTTGATTTAGATTAAATGATGTCAATGCCGAGCCATTGGAAAACAATGTAAAATGGATTCGTCCACCTGTCGCCCCGTCAGGAAAGTCTAAATAACGTTGTGAAAAATTACAGTAACCTTGTCCTAAATATGCGAATATACTATCTACAGGATTACTATATCGAGCACCATTAGTAAAACGAATGATTGTAACAATAATAAAGAAGAATGCGCCTAAAACAACACCAACCAAAACAAACCTCATTAGCTTCTTTTTCCAGCCACTATCTATCCTTTGTTTAAACAAAAGACATAACATAAAGAATACAAAGAAATACTTTGCCACATATTCACGAGCCGCGAAATTTAAACTATGTATAACTGGTGACAGACTACATAAAAGTAAAAGATAAATTAGAAAAGTATTGCTTGGCTTCTTTATAATGTAATAGAAAGCAATACTAAGAGCCAAGCCATGAAAAGAATTGCCAAATGCACGAAGGTATGTATGCAAAGTTCCACTTTCACCAGCAGTATCAATCAAATTCTGTCGCATTGATTGAACATCCACCAAGATCATACGTAAATCAGTAGCGGCAATACTTATATATATATATAACAAACTAATTGGAACGACAAATGCTATCAAGCAGTTAAGAATAGCAGTGTCAGGCGAATTAAAAGTCACATTCTCAAATCTCTTGAACTTCTTAAAAGGATAGATCAACATGCATAACATTAAACAATGATATAATATAGCCTCAACACTTAGTGGTATATCCATATACTCAAGGTTAGGTCGAAACCTTATGTACCATGCACACAAGCTACCCAAAAGAAAGTAGTAAAGTATAACACGGTAAGTAACGTTCTGTTTCTTACCAAGTGTCAACCAAATCATTATCAGGAAGAAAACTGTGTATAATATAAGTATCGTCATTTCATTATATATCTTTTTTTTGACATTAGTCCTACAAAGCCTATGTTAAGTAGTATATATCTAATTAATCCACGATAACTATTGGGTCTCATTATTTGCAAGACATTCTTATATGGCTCTGTTCTTTTCTTTTCAGCATATTTCTCTTGCCATGAATATCCCCGTTCATCCTTTAGCACAGGGATAATTGGATGTTCATATCTTGAAACATTTGCAATTAAAACATCTTCCAAAATAGTATTAAGTTCTCTACCATCCTTATACCTCTCTGACTCAAAAGAGATTTGATCTGTCGTATAGCCCAGCAATCCTAATGGTCTATTTGTTTTAGTGTTCATAGATATAACCTTCGATCCTGCTTGAAAAGCGATACGTGCACAAGCAGCATTTCCTATGATTACATCACAGAGCTGAAAGAATTTCTGAGGAATGATTGACTGTGATTTTATTAGGTAATAATTTACATTTGACAAATTGAGTGTCGCAGACTGAGACGAAGTAAGTTCGTCTACGCCTAAGAAAACCACATTCACAGTTTGTTGGGAGTGATGCTTTGAAAAGACAGCGATGTTCCGAACAACTTCATCTGTATACGGTTTTATTCGGCCAAAATAACCAATATTATAATGAGCAGGTTCTATAATATCTAACTCTGGACAAACTATGTTATCAACAGGAGCACTATTTGAGGCGTCCCAATAATAGCGATCTGCTTCAATATTTGAGTTAAACTTTTCAAAAAGCGAAGAGACCACCTTAGGTGCTATACAAAACAACTCGTCATTCTGGCACTTATATTTATAAAAATCGTACTGTTTTTCTGAAGAAATCACTTCATGTTCCCCTAGCAAATATATTATATGTTTAGCATCAAGTACACTTGAAAGCAATTCACCCCACAAAGCCATGATTGGGTTATTGGATTCTATTACAATCCCATTACATTCTGGTAATTGGCTTATTATTCTATTTATAATACAATCCCTTTTCAATTTGCAAAACATTGAGGGGGGATAGAATAATTCTTTTATTCTATTTTGTTCAAACGGAAGAAATGCTTCTATTACAATTTGAGAGTTTTTGTCACCCGTTCCGTCGAATGCTACGACATTCCATCCATGGTCTCGCAACCAATCCATTTTATTCCGGACATAGGTAGCACTTCCCGTCAAACCTCCTATTGTATGAGCTAAAAACAAGTACGTTTTCATTGGATGACACTTGTTTATTGGAACCTTTTTCTAATAATCGTAGCTGGTGTGCCGTAGACTACTACATTTTCTGGGATTGACTTGCATACCAAACTTCGAGCTCCAATAAGAACTTTTTCCCCTATTTCTGAGACTTTACCAGAAATGCTTAAAGCCCCTTGTCCAAAGTAGACATTGTCGGAAACTTTTGTGTATGCACCAACTAATGCTTTAGGCCCAACAAAGCAATGATTCCCAATTGAGGTGTTATGACAAACAACAGCTCCGCTCCATATCATGGTGTTATTTCCAATAATCACATCTGTCTGTATATCAACAAATGGCCCAATCACCACCCCATCTTTGCTGATATTGGAATGTTTTGATATTACGGCAGTAGGATGAATTATGGTTGGAAACAATCCACCTTTGTCTTTAATTTTTTTAAAAATATTTTTTCGTATTTCGTTATCTCCCATGGTTAGGAGAAATTCTTTATTCCTTACATCACTATTCAGCAAATCCTCGAATGACCCTAGTATTCTACAACCATGATCTTCTTCATTTGTCCTTTCATCATTATAATGAAAAAGTCCTACAACATGATAACCGCACGCTTCAGCTATCTCGACAAACAAAGGCGTACTATGGCCAACTCCTAAAGCGTATAATTCTTTCATTTCTTTATACAATTTAAAATGCGTGCTATATCGTCGTCTTTTAATTCATGATGCATGGGCAGACAGATAACTTCGTTGGCTATTTTTGTTGCAACAGGAAGATTCTCCGGTGTTGCACTTGACAAGCCGCGATATGTACTAAATTCACTGATAAGTGGATAGAAATAGCGGCGACCCAATACATTCTGTTCTTTCATCTTGAAGTATAGCTCATCACGAGTAGCTCCATATTTCTCTGCATTGATGAATACAGGGAAGTAGCTATAATTATTGCGTACTCCTGATATATCTTCAAAGAAACGAATGCCGGGAATGCTCTTTAAAGCCTCGCGATACTTCTGAGCTACTTGATGGCGTTTTTCGATTGCCTCATCAACTTGTTCTAAGTTCAGGAGGCCGTATGCGGAACGCATTTCATCCATCTTACCATTAATACCAGGAGCAACAACAGTCACTTCATCTGTAATTCCGAAGTTCTTCAAATTATCAATTCGCTTCTTTGTCTTTTCATCGTGAACCACCAATGCTCCACCTTCGATGGTGTTATATACCTTTGTAGCATGGAAACTCAATGTACTCATATCGCCAGCATTCATAATACCAGCAAGCCCCTTATCATCGTAAGCCTCCAAGCCGTATTGGTCTGCAGGGACTTCTACGCCAAAGGCATGAGCTGCATCATATATCACCCTTAAACCATATTTATCTGCAATCTCCTGAATACGCTTTGTATCACATGGCTTGCCATAGCAATGAACAGGCATGATACAAGTAGTTGCAGGGGTGATTGCAGCCTCAATCCTATTTGGATCCATATTTCCCGTTGCAGGGTCAATGTCTACAAATACCGGTTTGCAGCCATTCCACCAAATGCTATGTGTAGTGGCCACAAAACTATAAGGAGTGGTAATTACTTCGCCTGTAATACGCAGTGCCTGCAATGCCGTCATTAAAGGCAAAGTACCATTGGTAAAAAGACATACGTATGGTACATGCAGATATTCAGCAAGAGCCTTTTCCAACTGATTATGGAACTGCCCCATATTGGTTATCCACTTACTCGTCCATATTTCTTTAAGAAGTTCATTGAAATCTTCAAGTTTTGGTAGTAACGGAGATGTTACTGTTATCTGTTTGTTTTGCATTATTAAGTGATTTTAATTAAAATTCTTTTTTATAGCGGACATAGCCATACGTTTAATTTCAAAGTATTCAAGTACTTTTCTATTTTCGCAGATTATAACAAAGATTATTATGCCAACAACAACCTGTAATGGAAAAAGAAAATAATATGTTAACGGCAAAAAACCTACTGCGAACACGACAATTGCCATAATAACAGCAATACATAGAGATGGTAAAATATCTTTTATTTGTTCCTTTATTCCATAGTCTAATATATTCCCTGAATAGTACGAGTTTAAATAATATGCTGCGATATTTGAAAAAAAGCTACCTATTAGCATCCAATAGATTCCAACAAAAATACCTAGAAGCAAGGGAGCAACTGCTATTATTTTTTTTAATATTTCTAATTTTAGAAAAAGGTCACTACGTCCTTGTACTTGTAACATATTCAAATTAATCGCATGTAAAGGATAAAACATAGCATATGTACATATAATCTGTAGCATTGGTACACAATCTATCCATTTTTCACCTACTAAAAATAGAATCATAGACTTTGCTGATGCTGCCATCCCCAGCATTATCGCAAAAGTAACAAGCATCATCGTACGAATTATTTTTTTGTAAACAGACTTCAATCGCTGTTTATCATCCTGAATATTACTTAATACAGGATAGCTAACTCTTTGTACAACAACTGTAAGGTTAGAAGAAAACAAATCACAAAACTGTTTTGCACGAGTAAATAATCCTAAGGAATGCGCCGTATAACACTTACCTATAATAACTTGATAAGCCTGTTCCCATGATGTGTCAATAAGTTTACTAATCAAGATTTTCCATCCAAAGGACCACATCTCAAGAAAACTTACTTTTGAGAAACAGATTCGAGGAATCCATTTATTATAAAACCAATACAGTATTGTTGTTACTACCTGTGCAGATATATGCTGTCCAACAAGCGCCCATACCCCATAACCGCTGTAAGCCATTACAATACCTATTATTCCACTTATGATTGTAGATATTATAGTTACTTTTGTTTGGGTTTTAAAATCTATTATTTTTGTCAGGCGGACTCTCTGGACAAGACATAATGCATTTATTATAATAACAAATGAAATTACACGTGTCAAAGGCAGCAACTCTGTCTCACTGAAGAAAACAGATATTGGTTCTGCACTATAAAACAACAAACCTGCCATCAAAAAAGACAGGAAGAGATTGGCATAAAAAACTGTGCTATAATCAGTATCTGTTACATCTTTTCTTCGTATTAAAGCACTTGTAAATCCACTATCTACAATTGCATTTAAAAAAGCTTCAAATATTAGAAGGATGCCAATAAGGCCATACTCTTCTGGTGATAGTAGCCGTGCTAGAATAATACTTATAAAAAAGGAGATACAATGGCGTAATATATAACCGATAGCACTCCATGCTACTCCATGAGCTGTCTTCGACTTCAAAGATTCAGCCATTTTTACTAGTGATTATTGTACATTTTCGAATAATATTTCTGATAATCACCACTAGTTACATTATCTAACCACTCCTGATTATCCAAGTACCACTTGACGGTCTTCTCAATACCTTCCTCAAACTGGAGGCTTGGTTCCCAACCAAGCTCCTTCTGGAGTTTTGTACTGTCAATAGCATAACGCAAATCGTGGCCTGCACGGTCTGTTACATAAGTAATCAAGTCCATGTCGGCACCTTCGGGACGACCAAGGAGTCTATCAACGGTATTAATCAAAACCTTGATAATGTCTATGTTCTTCCACTCGTTGAATCCACCAATATTATAGGTTTCTGCTATCTTTCCCTCATGGAAAATAACATCTATAGCGCGTGCATGGTCAACGACATACAGCCAGTCGCGTACATTTTCTCCCTTGCCATAAACAGGAAGTGGTTTGCGATGACGAATATTGTTAATGAACAATGGGATCAGTTTCTCTGGGAACTGATAAGGACCATAGTTGTTAGAGCAATTGGTCACAATGGTAGGCATACCAAAGGTATCATGGAAAGCTCGCACAAAGTGGTCTGAAGAAGCCTTGGCTGCACTATAAGGGCTATGGGGCTGATACTTCAAATCCTCAGTGAAGAACTTCTCTCCGTATGCCAAATGGTGCTTGCCGCTTGATGCTTTGGTAGTGAAAGGAGGCTCAATACCCTCGGGATGTGTCATTTGTAAGGCACCATATACCTCATCTGTACTGATGTGGTAGAAGCGTTTACCCTCATATTTCTCAGGAAGACTCTCCCAGTAGGCCTTTGCAGCCTGCAAAAGGCTCAATGTACCCATCACATTGGTCTGAGCAAAAGTGAAGGGATCTTTGATGGAACGATCAACATGACTCTCTGCTGCCAAATGGATGATACCATCAACTTGCTCATCCTGAATTAACTTCAAAACACCATCAAAGTCACAGATATCCATCTTGACAAACTTATAATTAGGCTTATCCTCAATATCCTTCAAATTAGCCAAGTTTCCAGCGTAAGTAAGTTTATCCAGATTGATTATCTTATACTTAGGATACTTGTTCACAAACAAGCGAACCACATGCGAGCCAATAAAGCCAGCACCACCGGTAATTATAATATTTTTCATTTTAAACGTGTTCTAATGTTCCGCTATTGATTCTTCTTTCATTTCGTCAATCACCTTCATGAGGTATTGACCGTACTGATTTTTGAGCATGGGCTTTGCTATCTCACGCATACGTTCCTCAGTTATCCATCCGTTGCGATAAGCAATATCCTCCAAGCAAGCGACTTTCAAGCCCTGGCGCTTCTCAATAACTTCCACAAAGGTACTTGCTTCAGCGAGAGAATCGTGTGTACCAGTGTCTAACCAAGCGAAGCCACGGCCAAAGACCTGTACTTTCAGCTCTCCATCATTCAAGAACTCTTGGTTCACGGTAGTAATCTCTAGCTCTCCACGGGCACTGGGTTTGATGTGCTTAGCCACATCAACTACCTTGTTGGGATAGAAATAAAGGCCAACAACAGCATAGTTACTCTTTGGCACTTTTGGTTTTTCTTCAATAGAGAGGCAGTTGCCCTCTCTGTCAAACTCTGCCACACCATAGCGCTCTGGATCTGATACCCAGTAACCAAAGACGGTAGCTTTGCCTTTCTGGTCAGCATCGTTAACTGCATTCTTCAGCAGTTTAGTGAAGCCTGCACCATAGAAGATGTTATCTCCAAGAACAAGGCAAGCACTGTCGTTACCAATGAATTTTTCACCGATAATGAAAGCTTGGGCAAGACCATCGGGTGAAGGTTGTTCTGCATACTCGAAATGTACTCCGTAATCGGAACCATCACCTAACAGGCGCTTAAAGCCTGGAAGGTCGTATGGTGTAGATATAATCAGAATATCCCTAATTCCTGCCAGCATCAATACGCTGATGGGATAATACACCATCGGTTTGTCATAAATCGGGAGCAACTGCTTGCTCACACCTTTAGTTATCGGGTAAAGTCGGGTACCAGAGCCTCCGGCTAGAACGATACCTTTCATAATTAGTATAGTTTTATGTTAATATCAAATGGACTATCGAAATCTTTCAACAAAGCGTGTTTTGTATCCTTCTCACTAAGGTTGGCTTTATCAGTGGGAATTTTCCAGTCAATACCAAGACTACTGTCAAGGATACTGATGCCGCCATCAGCTTCAGGGTGATAGAACTCATCGCACTTATATTGGAATACTGCTGTTTCTGATAATACAGCAAAACCATGTGCAAAGCCACGAGGCACAAAGAACTGGCGATGGTTATTCTCTGTCAATTCCACTGCTACATGCTGACCGTATGTAGAACTACCCTTACGGATGTCAACTGCAACATCAAGCACTGCACCTTTCACACATCGCACTATTTTACTTTGAGTATATGGTGGCCTTTGGAAGTGTAAACCACGCATAACTCCATAACTTGACATGCTTTCATTATCTTGCACGAAGTTGATTGTATGCCCCAGTATGGGTGCTACCTTCTCGTCGAACTCACGCTGGGAGAATGATTCAAAGAAATAGCCTCTTTTGTCGCCTAATACCTTTGGTTCGATAATCAGCACACCGTCAATTGATGTTTTTATAACCTCCATAATTATGCTTTCGTTATATTGTTTATACAAATCTTTAATGAATCCGTCCAATAAGGAATTTTGATTCCAAATGTTTCCTTAATTTTAGTCTTGTCTAAAACTGAATAACTTGGGCGAGTAACAGGTGAAGGAAACTCATTTGAGTGACATGGTTGAATGTCACAAGCTGATTGGCCATAATATTCAGCTATCATCTTAGTGAAGTCATACCAAGAGCATACGCCCTCGTTGCTATAGTGATATATGCCTTCAACTGGATTCTTTAATGCTGCCACAATTGCTGTTGCCAAATCGTAAGCGTAAGTAGGTGTTCCTGTCTGGTCGAATACCACTTTCAGCTGAGGTTTTGTTGCCGTAAGATTAAGCATAGTCTTTACGAAGTTCTTACCAAACTCTGAATAGAGCCAAGCGGTGCGAAGAATCATATACTTACAGCCTGTAGCTATGATTTTCTGTTCTCCCAAAAGCTTTGTAGCCCCATATACGCCAGTTGGTGTACCCTTTTGGTCTTCCTTGCATGGAGTGTTATAAGGCTCCTTACCAAAGACATAGTCTGTAGAGATTTGTACCAGCCAGCCATCAACCTCCTTCATGGCCTTTGCAAGGTTTTCAGGTGCTGTAGCGTTCAATTTCTCTACAATTGTATATTTCTCCGGATCTTCGGCCCCATCCACATTCGTCCATGCTGCACAATTAACAATAGCATCAATGTTGTTATCAGCAACCATCTTGCGTATAGCCTTCAAATCGGTTATATCCAGATAGATAGTTTCCATACCTTCTACCTGATTTACATCGGTAAAGATGTACTTGTCCGTTGAATTCTTTGAGATGATTCGCATCTCGTTACCCAACTGTCCGTTGGCGCCTGTAACAAGTATATTCATATTTACAATGTGTTGTTCTAAAAAAGGGGCAAGATCATCAGGATTATTGAACCTTTAATTTTATGAGAGACCCTGATGAGAGCCTGCCCCCATACATAACGATTTTTATAATTGCTGCTTCTCAGCAGTATGTCTTATTCAATTATAATTCTATCAATGAAATAGTGGAAATGCGATAATAGTAACTCTGTAAAGCGACCAAGCATATACTTGTCGTCATTATTGTCTCTAGCTTCACAAGTTTCCCAATAAAAGAACCTCACTTGCAGTTCATTACGTCCAGCAACTTGCGTCAAGGTAATACATCCCTTCTCCGCCCATTGTCCTTCCGTAAGCACTAATGCCTTATCAGCACCATCCGTCTCCATGCACTGCCAGTTGACAATGCCATTCCCATTGCCATCAGCCTTGGATTCAACACTCTTCAGTATTTCCTCCTTCAGCCTCCTCGCACTCGGTGTCTGTATTATGTAGTTCATAATTAATATTCAAATTAGCTTTATAAATGAACTTGGCGAACCAGTAAGGTCACGATGATGGTACAATCCCATTTTAGGGTTCATGGTTAAAGGTTCATTGTTCATGGTTACCTTTATTACCTCATACATTATTGTTTATCTTCATACTTTTGGTTCATTGTTCATGGTTTAGGGTTTTTCTAATCCCAACTTAGTTCGCATTGTCTTTACGATGGACGTAAGAATTTTCAAAATCCTGGTTATATCTTTCTCTAGTGACTCAAATTGTTTATCGTCAAGGTAGCCATTATCGTGAAGAAGATTGAGCCAG
>AUXO011449863.1_pt1 | contig 20390 bp, 17 predicted proteins | sample 768731 | NCBI WGS metagenome assembly AUXO01 (sample SAMN02715735, study PRJNA202380) | gut metagenome | biome: sheep rumen | host: Ovis aries | place: New Zealand: Palmerston North
AAAACTACAGGACCCGAACTAGCAAGGATTGATCAAGTATTCAACTTATTTGAGGGATCATTATGAAAACAAAAATATTTAGAGTAAAAGGAAAATTATTAGATGTTGATAAAACCAAAAAATTCACAAGAGAATTAAAAGCAATTAAAGTAGAAGATGTACAAGAAAAATTATACTCTGAATTTGGTAGTAAACACAGATTAAACAGAGATCAAATTGTCTTCGATGAAATTACTGAAATATCAGCAGATGAAGTAACTGACCCTATCGTAAAAAGTTTATTATAAACATGTGATACACACTAATTAAATAGGATGTGTTCCGATGGAAGATAGACAAAAATTAGAACAAATGATTAATGAAATCAATCAGTTACAACAGCAAGGTGAAACAATCACCCAACAACTTGAACAGTTAAATATATCCTTAAATGATATACGTTCAGCTGAAACTGCTGTAAAGGGTTTAGAAGGTGCAGTAGGTAAAGAGACTTTAATACCTATCGGTGCAGGATGTTTCATTACAACAGAACTTAAATCTGAAGATGTTATTGTAGGTGTAGGTTCTGATGTAGCTATTAAAAGAAGCAGAGAAGAAACTGAAGAAACCCTTAAAAAAGACAAAGAAGAAGTAGAAAATTTAATAAAAACATTAACCGAACAATTACAGAAAATCAATGATTACATTACCCAGAAAAGACCAGAAGTTGAAAGGTTAATGAAAGAACAAGGAGTAAGATAATACTCTAAATTCTACTTTCTTATTTTAAGCTCCCACCAAACAAATATTATTTTTTAAATAATTATTTTGATTTAATTCTCATATTATGATAATATCTTATTTTTAATCATTCAGATAAAGTATCCTTAACGATTTTACAATTACTTATTTTATTAAGTTTATACAAAAATATAATTAATTAAATAATTAAGGATTGTGAAAGCTTGTTTGATTCACTTAGAAAAAAACTTAAAAAAACAATTAAGGATGCATCTGACAGTATCCCTGAAGAAGAATTAGAACCATCACAAATTAGTCAAGAATTAGATGATTTAGAAGCAGATCTTAAATCAATTGAAGAAAAATACACGGATAATACATCAGAAGAAGAAAAAGCTGATGAAACAGAAGATGTTACTGAAGAAGAAATTTCAGAAGAAGAAAGCGTAGAAAATACTGAAAGTAATACTGAATCAGAAGAAGTTACTGTTGAAGATATTGATCAGGAAGATGTTACTGAAGAAGCTGAAGAAAATATTAAAGATGAAGAAGAAAAAACAACTTCTGATAAAGAAACAGATAAAAAAGGTTTCTTTGGCTTCTTAAAAAGAGATAAAGATAAAAAAGAAGAACGTGAATTTGAAACTGATATTAACAATGAGGAAATATCAGAAGACGAAAAAGAATCAGAAGAAACTTCCGAAGATGCTGATAATGAATTATCTTTAGAAAATGAAGACGAAGAAAATATTTCTGATAATAAAGATGAAAATAAAGGAAGATTTGATTTCTTAAAAAGAAATAAAAGTAAAGAAAGTTCTGAAGAAAAAGAAGAACCTGTTAAAGATACTGATAAAGAGGAAAAAGAAGTTAAATATGAAGATGAAGAAAGTGGTGGAACATTCTCATTTATAACTAAGAAAACAATTAAAGAAGAAGACATTGAGGAGATTTTAGAAGAACTTGAATTTTCACTTATTGAAGGTGATGTAGCTTTTGATGTTGCTGAGAAAATTGTTGAATCAGTAAAAGAAGATCTTGTTGGAAGAAAAATTAAACGTAGAGGAGATATGGAACTTTTCACCACGAATGCTCTTAAAAAGGCAATCAGTGAAATCATAGATAATGGTTACTATGATTTAATAGGAGATATTGAATCTTCCAAACAAAAAGGTGAACCTTATAAAATCATGTTTGTAGGAATCAATGGTACCGGAAAAACTACAACCATTGCAAAAATGGCCACATACCTTAAAAAACATGGTTATACTTCAGTATTCGGAGCTTCAGATACTTTCAGAGCTGGTGCAATAGAACAGTTAGAACATCATGCAAAAAACCTTAATTTAAAAATTATAAAACACGAGAGAAATTCCGATCCTGCAGCTGTAGCATATGATGCTGTTGAACATGCAAGAGCAACAGGTAAAGATGTTGTATTAATTGATACTTCAGGCCGTATGCAAACCAACACAAACCTTATGGATGAAATGAAAAAAATTAAAAGAGTTTCAAAACCAGATATTGTGTTATATGTAGGTGATGCATTAATGGGAAATGATGCTACAGAACAAGCTACAAAATTTAATGAAGTAATTGACATTGACGGTATCATTTTAACAAAGGCTGATGCAGATGCAAAAGGGGGAGCAGCAATATCCATAGGACATGTGATTAATAAACCAATATTATTCATTGGAACAGGACAATCCTATGAAGATTTAATGGAATTTAAACCTGAATGGATGATTAATCAAATATTTGGCGAAGAAGCTTAAACTCTCCCCCTAATTCTTTTTCAAAAAATAAAGTTAAAAAAAAGATGGTGTTTATTTTTTAGTTCCACCATATACTGCATTTGAATAATATTTCCAGATAACATCTATTTCTTTAAATCCTACATTTTCCAACATTTTAATATGATTAAATAATGTTGTAGGTATATCATTTGCATCTCGTTTTCCTTTATGTTCACTGATTTCTTCATCACTTACACCATTATTTTTCATATCTTCAAATGCAATTTTATTGTTTAAGTCTTCAATATAAGAACTGTTAGCTTTTATTACATCAGCATTATAGAAAACACCGTCTTTTTCAAGTACATCATAGATACTTTTATACATCAATTCTTTTTCTTCATCAGTTTCAATATGGTGTAAAGCCAATGAAGATAAAACTACATCAAATTTAGTGTCTAATTCCATTTTAGTAAAATCACCAAGAATATAATTTACTTTTTCATAATCAGACAACTTGTTTTTTGCTATTTCAATCATGTTTTCAGATAAATCCAGACAGGTTACTTCTGCTTCAGGAAATCTTCCAAGTGCTTTTAAAGTTATGTTCCCTGTCCCACAACCCAAATCCAATATTTTAGGATTTTTCTTATTATCTGGTATCGCATTGATTAATGCTGTTAGCATTTCATCATAACAAGCTATGTTTTTTTGTACTATCTTATCAAATGATTCAGCTTCGTTGTTAAAATGTGTTTTTAAATCAGCCATCTTTTCACCTATATAAGTTCATATTTAAATTTTGTTTCCACAAATAATACAATTGCCATTCCAATTAATGCTATTACAACACATACTGGTAATGAAGTAATTGGTGCTGTGATTATATGCTGTAGTGGTATTCTCATTGAACCCAACATTATTCCTATTAATGTTGCTACAGTTAGCTGTTTATGATTTTCTAACATGTATTTAATTATTCTGCTCATAGCCATAAATCCTATTCCGGCTCCTATAACAAATACAATTATTTCGAGTATGGATATTCTATGAAGTACATTTATCATATATTCGTATTGTCCTAAGAGCAATAATAATGATGATCCAGATATTCCTGGAAGTAGCATTGCACATATTGCTATAAAACCGGAAATGAATAATATAGGTAATGAATGTGCTGCTTGCATAGGATTTAATCCAACAAATATGTATGCTAATACTGCAAATATTATTGTAACAGATATTGCTTTAATATTGAAAGCATCTAACTGTTTATATAGAATGTATATAGATGAAAGGATTAATCCTCCGAAGAAGGAATATGTAAATGCAGCATAATTTCCCAATAAAAAGTTTATTACACTTGCCATTAAAACCATTGCAATAACTATTCCTAATCCTAATGGTATGAAAAATTCAAAGTCAACTTCATCAAATAATTGTTTTTTAAATTCTTCAATGTCTCCTTTAAGTAATGGTTTTAAGAAAAGAAGTTTAATGTTACTGATAGATTTTATTAATTTATCATATATCCCTGTTATTAATGCAATTGTTCCTCCGGAAATACCTGGCATTATATCTGATGTTCCCATTAATAAGCCTTTGAGGAATATTTTTATTAATTCTTGATAATCTAACATTTATTTACTCCATTTGTTTAATATATACTACTTTTATTTCTGTTTGATAAAATTTAAATATTTTATAAAATCTAAAATATATTATTAATATTTTGAGGTCATTAAGTTGTTAGGAGAAAAAGAGTTAAGAAAATTGTTTCCTGAATACGATGATTCAATTCAACCTTCAGGTATTGATTTAAAACTGGATAAAATTTATAAACAAACAGGTTCAGGTTCTTTAATTGATAATGAAAAAAATTTACCCTCACTTGAAGAGGTTGAATGTGTTGATGACATTTATACTCTTAAAGCAAAAACAAGTTATAGTGCAACAATTATGGGAAAAACCAAAATTCCTGTAGGTTATACTATGCTGTATCTGCCACGTTCGACTCTTTTAAGAAGTTTTATCAGTGTTCATACAGCAGTAGGAGATCCTGGATTTTATGGAACTTTACAGTTTATGATTGTAAACAATGGAGATTATGATTATAAAATTAAAAAAGGTGAAAGAATAGCACAGGCTGTTGTTTTCAGGGTTGATGGTTCCGGTGAATATACTGGCAGTTACCGAGAAGAAGAAGATTAGATGTGATATAATATGAAAAGTGATAAAAATACTGCTGAATATTTGGTTAAATTACTTGAAGAACATGGAGTAGAATATGTCTTTGGTTATCCAGGGGAACAAGTTTTACCAATATATGAAGCACTTCGTACTTCTAAAATTAAACACGTTTTAACAAGACATGAACAGGCAGCCATACACGCTGCTGACAGTTATGCACGTATCAGCGGTAAATGTGGTGTCTGTTTAGCTACAGCAGGTCCTGGTGCTATGAATCTTGTTATGGGTGTTTCTGCATGTTATAAAGATAATGTTCCAGTTCTTATTCTTACAGGTGATGTTCCAACAGATGTTAAAGGAAAAAATACTTTCCAAGATTTGCCCTTGAATGATGTTTTTAAACCAATATGTTTTAAATCATATAATGCACATTCTCCTGAAAAACTTGAAAACAGCATTAACGAAGCATTTATGCATTTTGATGAAGGAATTACAGGACCATTCCATATTAATATTCCAAAAAATATACAAAATAAACCAATGAATGTACATCACAAAGTAATACATACTAATATTATTAAACCAATTAAAGAATCAGATATTCTAGATACAATTAAACAGATAGAAGTTAGTGAAAAACCACTAATTATTGCAGGTTACGGTGTGATTTATTCAGGTGCAATAAATGAATTTCTAGAATTTGTTGAGAAAACAAATATCCCTGTCACCACAACATGGAACGCAAGAGGAATAATACCTGAGAGTGATGAAAAAAATTTGGGATTAACAGGTAACAGAGGAACAACAAAAGCAAATTATGCTGCCGAACATGCTGATTTAATACTTGCTCTTGGAACAAGACTAAGTGAAAGGACAACAAGCCATATAAACACAGAAAATATAATACAGGTAAACACGAACAAAACCCACGATAACGCAAAGACATTCCACCATTACAATGTCAAAGACTTCCTAAATAAACTTAATGAAAACAAATATTCCAAAGATTATTCAAAATGGACTAACAGAATCAATAAAAAAGAAGAAGAACCTGAAGAAGTACTAAAAGAAACAGACAAATTACATCCGAAAACAGTTATCAAAAACATATTAAATCATTGTGATAATAATACCACTGTCATAATTGATGCAGGAACAATTCCCACATACTTCACAACAGAATCAACAGTAGAAAAAACTGGACAAATCCTTTTTTCAGGAGGTTTAGGTCCAATGGGCTATTCAATACCTGCAGCAATAGGAGCAACATATGCCCGACATGAAGATGTAATAATTGCAGCAACAGGAGACGGTTCAATACAGATGACCATTGAAGAACTAGCTGTTCTAAACACATATAAATTACCGATAATAGTTATTATTATAAATAACAGCTTACTTGGAATTATTAAACAATGGCAGGACATGGCAGGGACCCCAAAATATCAGGTTGACTTGGAAAATCCTGACTTTGTAAAAATAGCTCAAGCATATAACATAGAAGCAGATAACATAACAAGTATAGAAGAATTAAATGAAAAATTAGCTGAAGCTATTAAAGAGAAAAAACCTCATCTTTTTAATATAGAAGTAGCAGATGTTCCTATTCCACTCCCAACAGTTAAAAGAACTAATAGCTTTTAACTAATTCTTAACTTTTTTTAATTTATTTACTTATTTTAAATTATATATGGAGACTACTGCTCTTTTTTTGAATAGTAGATATAATAATATCATTATCATAAAGAATAATACTGTTATCAGTATTATAAATATGTTTTCAGTACGGGATGAAGTTTTCAAGAAAAATATAACCAGTATTACTCTAACTACTACGTCCATAATTCCAAGAATAACTTTGATGATGCTGTCAGAATTTATGTATTTTATCCCAACTGATTTAAGAACTTTTTAGATCTTTGGAAAGTTAAATCATTCTTTAAATATCCTCATTCAAATCAACACTGACGCTATTTAAGACATATATTAGTTAATTAATGACAAAACAACCAATAGTGAAATGAGAATATTAAAAAAAAATATTAAAAAAATAGTTAATATTGAATTACTTTAATGCAATATCCATTACAGTGAATTTTTTACCCTCTTTGGGCATGTTTTCAAAACCGACATTTAATGTAAAATTAAAATCCTTTTCCACTGTTTGATCCAATTCTTCAAAAGCAAATCCTAATTTTTGATTCATAAGTTCATCTATTTTATCAAAAATCATTTTATATGCTTCACAGTGAGGATCCACATTTTTAACTTCATTATCACTTATAGCAAGTGCATTGTATGGACAACCACCTCTACAGTAGTCAATGTGTTTACAGTCACGACAGTCCTTATTAACAAATTCTTTGTATTCCTGTAATAATTTTTCCGCTTTTGTATTCATTAACTCTTCATATGATGGTTTATCTTTAACATGCCCTATTTCAAATTCAGGCATGTCCACAAATCTGTAACATGGATAAATTTTACCATCAGGCCCTACTGCAAAAGTTGAATCCATACAATCAACATATGTACATACAAATCCTTTTTTCATAAAGACTCCTTTACACAAATGATCGATATTCTTAAGTTCAATAGTATCAGCCAAATCAAGATACTGATCAAGTAAATATAACATTAGTTCCCCATAGTCTTTAGGTTCTAATGCAAATTCATCACCATTATCATCTTTTAATGAAGGGAGAGCCGGATGAATTTTTAAATTTAAACCATTATCCTTGAAGAATTCAAATATTTCCTCTTTATGTTTTATTGAATAATTTGTAAATGTACTTATGAAACTAACTCTTAGGTCATGTTTTTTTGCTATTTCATATCCTTTTAATGTATTTTCATAGTAGCCTATTCCTCTTTGTATATCATTTAGTTCTTTTGGACCGTCTAAGCTACTTCCAACTGGTATTTCATACTTTTTAAATAACTGTGCTAACTTATCATCCATTAGCCACAGGTTTGTTTGAATAGCATATGCAGGATATAAATGAGATAAATGAGTTGATAATTCATTTAATGCATGTTCATAGAAATCATATCCTGCCAATAATGGTTCGCCACCATGAAAAGTGAATGTTACAGGTTCCTGTTTGAAATCTTTTAACCAGTCCACCAAATCATTCATTGTTTCTTTTGACATAACTGTTGATACTGTTTCAGAATTCCAACAGTAACTGCATTTTGCTGGACATCCCATTGTCGGCACTATCATTACATGCATTTATATCACCTTATCATTCTTCTAAGTAGTAATATTCACCTTTTTCTTTTTGTTCTCTGTCAAGATAACTTTCCTGTTTATTAACTCTTGGCCTATTTGTTTCTTTATCTCTTCTGAAGGTTATTTTTACATCAGATAAAAATTTGTTCATTGCATCTCTTAAGTTTATTGGAGCTGTTGCATGACCTTCTTTTCCTGACTCACCATAAAATACCATTGCTCTATCAGATATATAATCAATAAATACAATATCGTGATCTATAATCAGGGCAGAGGTATCATCCCTGACAATTACATGTTTAATTGCTTTTGCTATTTTTAATCTTTGTTCTACATCAAGGAAAGCTGTTGGTTCATCCAATACATATAAATCAGCATCCTGAGATAATGTTACTGCTGTAGCCAGTCTCTGCAATTCCCCACCAGAAAGTTTTTTAACTTCTTTTTCTAAAATTTTATCTAAATCAAATGGTTTTGAAATGTCTGTTTTGAATACATTTGTCCCATAACCGTTTGCATGTGTAAATAAGAAGTCTTGAACAGTTCCTTCAAAATCTGATAGAATATATTGTGGTTTGTATGCTATTTTGATTTCTTCTTCTACTTCACCAGAATCAGGTTCTGTTACCCCAGCCAATATTTTTGCATATGTTGTTTTTCCAATACCGTTTGGTCCAAATGCTGTAATAACCTGACTTTCTTTAATTTCACCTTCATCCACACTTAATTCGAAGTTTTCATATTTTTTATGGAAGTCTGTGTATGTTGTAATTGTTTCAGATTCTATTAAATCACTTGGCGGTCTGATTTCAAATTCAATTGGTTGTTTTCTTATTCTGATATTTTCTTCTTTTAAGAAACCATTAATATAAGCATTGATTCCTACTCTTACTCCTCTGAGTTTTGAAACCACACCATATGCTCCTTCTTCACCATACATGACGTGAACATAATCACTCATCGCATCCAATGTTGCAAGGTCGTGTTCAATTACTAAAACGTTTCTATTTTCTTCAGTTAAATCCCTAATTACTTCCACAGTATTTAATCTTTGTTTTACATCCAACCATGAAGTTGGTTCATCAATATAATAAAAGTTTGCATCTCTTAGTACTGTAGCTGCTATTGCAATCCTTTGTAGTTCCCCACCAGATAATTTTCCAAGTTTTCTGTTTAGAGTGTTATGTAATTCAAGTTTTTCAACTACTTCATCCATTTTATTTCTTTCATCTACACCTTCAAGTAATTCAGATACTTTTCCTTTAACAACTTTTGGTAGTTGATCAACCATTTGTGGTTTGTATGCTACTTTAACTTCATTATTGCTTAATTTTTTGAAGTAATTTTGTAGTTGTGATCCTCTGAAATATTCTATTACTTCATCCCATGAGCCTTCCTGATCATATTTTCCAAAGTTAGGTATTATCTGCCCGGATAATATATTTAAAATTGTAGATTTTCCAATACCGTTAGGTCCTAATAACCCTACTACTGAACCTTCTTCTATTGTTGGCATCCCGAATAATTCAAATGAATTCTGACCATATCTGTGTATTGGTTCTTCTTTAAGTATTTCAGGTAAATTTATTATATTAATAGCATTAAATACACACCTGTTAACACATATACCACATCCTGAACATAATTCTTCTGATATGACAGGTTTTTTATCTTCACCTATAAGTATTGTATCTTCTTCCATTCTTACTCCAGGACAATACTCAATACATGCATAATTGCACTTTTTAGGTTGACATTTATCTTTTTCTAATATTGCTATTCTTGACAAAAATACACTCCCCATCAGTATTTTAGTATGAAATATTGTTAATCTAATGATTTATCATTATAATAATATGTTTGATCTTTTAAATATAAGTTATGGTTACAAAGGAGATAAAAGAAATAGGTTTTAGAAGATTTAAAAAAATAGTCCATTTAGAAAAAAGTAAAAATAATATAAATAAATATAAAAAATTTAAATAAAAATTAATAATATGTTCATATTATTTAATTATTCTATATAAAATTTTTAATTTAAGATAAAAAAAATAACCAAATAGATTGATAAGATACTATACGAAGTTTAAATTAGCCTATTAAGACATAGCATTAATTTAATTTAAAATAAAATCTAAAAACATAACCCAATCAATAATATAAAAAATTATAAGACTTTTTAAAAAAGTTATTATTAAAAAATTAAAATATTGTTAAAAGTCTTGATATAAATATAATTAACGCTATAATTGTATTTCAAAATATAATTAAAGTAAATATAAGTAACGTTAATAATTTTAGTTAAAAAATCTCAAATTATGATTTTAAAAAAAATAACGCTAAATTGATTTATGGATTAAAAACTAATTAATTGATAATTTTTGTTTTTATAACATTTTAATAAGTCTTGAATAATCCAGTATCAAGTTAATAGTTTTATGATGGATAAAACAATACTTATAAATACTACAAAAATATATTAATTTCTATAGGAGTGATAATATGGAAACTTTACCAATTGCACCTATAGGAAGAATTTTATCAAACGGTGGTGCTCCACGAGCAACAAAAGATGCAAAAATTGAATTATCCACAATACTTACAGAGTATGGTGAATCTATAGCAGAAGAAGCAGTGAAAATTGCAACCCATTCCGGTAGAAAAACTGTTAAAGCTTCAGATATTCAATTAGCATTAAAATTAAAATTTTAATCCTATAGTAATATAAATATAAAAATTCTAAAAAATTAATTATTAATTATTGGTTAAATTTCATTTATGACAGCGTATTTAATTATTTAACCATGTACCTATTTTTATTTTTTAAAGAAAAAAAATTAAAACATTTTATTAATCTTTTTTTTAATTATTTTTTGATTTTAAAACCCAATAAATTAAATATATTTTTTATTAAAAACAAAACTATTTTTAGCAACAAAATAATTGGGGTAAAATCTATGATAAATAACATTAGGAATTTTATCACAGATAATAAAAAAAATCTAATTTATATTCTTTTATTAATTGTTTTTCTGTTGATTATCTCTATTCCACGATTGATGATACAATATAATATTGGAATTGGAAATTGGGATACATTTCTTTACTTAGAAAATGGAAGAAACTTTGCAAAAATGGGTTGGGGTGATGTTCCAAGTATTTCACCAGTTTTACCTATGATACTTTCAAAAATGTTTCTGATAGCCGGACACACGTACCAAGAGGCAATATTTAATATTGATGTTCTTTTCTATATTATTGGAGTAATTACTTTCTATTGTTTACTTAAATTAAAATTTAACCATGAAACAAGTTTTTTAGGGAGTGTAATCTATGCTACATTCACTTTATTATACTCCTGGGTTGCTTTAGGTGGAAATGATATTATAGGCGTTACTGGAACTATACTTACGATTTATCTTATTCTGGCAGCGCATAAATATAATAATAAATTGTATTATATTGCTTTACCTATTGCAGCTTATGCATTTTTATCCCGTTATACTGCAGGAGTAATGATATTTTCAATAGTATTTTACTGGTTAATAGAAAAAATTGATCTTAATGAAATAAAACACATACTTATAGGAGGAATTCTTGGAGTAATTAGTGTCAGTTGGTTCTTTTACCAATTTTATATACATTTGGGAACACCATTTCCATTTTTAGGACAATTTAGTGGAACTGTTTCTAACACAGTAGTTTTGGATTCTGGATTTTTACCAGACAGCTGGTACTACATTAAACACTTACCCAATTATTTACTTAGCAGAGTTCCTGATGTAACAACATTTAATGCAATAGTTAATCCTATGGGAAATGTACCTTCAGTAATTGCATACGTTTACATACTTTTATTTATTTTCGCAGTTGGACTGTTAATATACAGAATTATAAAAAATGTGAAAAACAGTAGTATACCTTTTGATAACAAATCAAAATTAATGTTACTTTTAACTGTATTTCTATTAATTGTATTCTTAGTTACTTTAGGAAGCATTTCTTATATTATCAGTACAATAATTTTCTTAGTGGCATTATATGTTCTGTGGACAATACTCAAAAGCTACAACATTAAAAACTTAGATTATGAACTATTAATGTTGTCGTTATTGGTAATTTATACAGTATTCCAATCCATACTGTTTACCAAAAATGATCGTTATTTCATAACAGTTCTCCCGTTTATTGCATATTTCATAACTTATGCTTTAGATGGTATATTTGAAAAACTTGATGAAAGTATAAAAATAAAGAGAATACCTCTTTCGAAAATTATTTCAGTTTTAATAATATTCGGATTACTTTTAAATAGTCTTGCTTTTGTAAGTCAAATGCCAACTGATAACGAGTATAACAACATAAAGGATGCATGTGAATTTTTAGTTCAACATGAGAACATAAATAATACAAGTATTTGTTATTCTGATAACTGGCCTGCAGTAACTTGGTATTTGAATATTTACTGCCAAAGAGGAGTTCCAAATATTACTGATACATATTATCAACCCAAGTTTTCAGAGGAAATTTTGACCATGAACAGCACTCATAAAGCAGCCAGTTACTATGTTGATTCAAACAGTGAAGAAAAAGTAGAATACCCCGGAATGATAAAAATACATAGAACCAATACTGTTCAGATTTATAAAAATAAATATGTAGAAGAATATGGAAGTAACATTATTTATACTGAAGAATATAATGAACGAATAAAAAGAGATATTGAAGAATTTAAAATTTAAGGGATATATATGAATAATTTAAACGGAATCATAAAGAATAATAAAATATTTTCTGTTTTATTACTTTTTTCATTGATATATACTGGCATGTTATTATATTGTCAAAACATCCGCAGCATTAGTTATTGGGATATATTTGTTTATTTAGGAAATGCTATGTTGTTTTCCGGACATAATATAGGTAGCCAATTAGGTGTTCCCCCTGTTTTATCACTTTTAACTGCGATTCCTTTTAGTTTAGGATTTATAAATGAAACTTCATTATTTATTGTTTCAGGAATTCTTTTTATATTATTAATATTAGGAATATACCTGTTATTTAATGAACGTTTTGATAATGAAATTTCAGCTATTAGTAGTGTAATTTTTTCAATGTTGTCTTTAATCGTTACATGGGCATTAACTGGGGCAACTGATGTTCCAGCATTATCTTTTGCAGTTTGGGCTTTATTATTTACCATATGGGGTTTGAAAAAAGATTTTAAATATTATTATCTTGCATTTTTATTTTTTATATTGGCATTTTTCACAAGATTCACCGAAGGTTTTATTTTAATTGTAATGGGTTATTATATCCTTATAAATTTCGAAAAATTCAAAAAACAGTTAACTGTTAAAAGAACTTTGTCTTTTATTGTGTTTGTTTTAATAATTGGAGCAGTTATTTCTGGAATTTATATCGCTTCAGAAGGAACTATTCCATTTATAAGTCAGTTTATAGAAGTTTCAAGCAGTAGCCAAGTAAGTAATGTTAATGTGGGATATGAATTAAATCCATTGTATTATCTGGAAAACTTACCAGAGTACTTAACATCATTTAGTGTATCAGACTCATTTTTTATGAGTCTTTCTACCAGTGACAATTCTCCAACATTTTTATCATTTGCTATGCTGTTGTTGGTTGTATTATATCTTTTAAATTTTTTATCCAAAATTGTCAGATATGATCTTGGGGATGTTGAAAATAAAAAACTGAAAGTGTTTATTATAATAATTTTTTCACTTTTTAGCATAATTAGTTATACACATGTATCTTATATGGTTACTGAAATATTATTTGTCATTATTCTTTCATTATATTATATTTGGCTTCCAGATAAAGATAATCAAATGGATTATATAATGTTTTTATGGATAGGAATTTACTTAATTATGCACTCTTACCATCCGGTAAAAGTTGACCGTTATATTATACCAATACTTGTACCGTTGATATATTTTGTAACAATGTCCATTGAACATTACATTAAAGACAAGAAAAAAATATTGACTGCAATGATTATACTGCTGATTATCATTATACCAATTAATGCAAGTTATATTATATCAATCAGCCAGGAAAACCAACACACCACAGAAGAAAAGATAGCTGCAGAATGGTTAAATGATTATGATGAAAATTACAGTTATTACAACATATCTTCAGATAGAGGTGTAATATTTAGTTGGTATCTGAAAAAATATGTATATACCACTATTCCAAGAGTGTTAGAATCCAATAATGAAAGTTTGATTGATAAATTAAATTCAATAGAAGCAAAATATTACATTGATTCAACCAGTAACACTACCAATATTACAGGATACCACTGTATTTATGACAACAATAAAGATATTAAAATAAAAATATATGAGAGGAACTGAATGTACACAAAAAAGGAAATTATCCAAGAAATCATATCAATTAGAGAAGAAATAGGACATGATTTTGTAGAACCTACGATAAAAGATTTGTATTTTTATGATAATGAACTAACTATAATTGCACCGGACAGACCTGAAAAATCTATAATCATAGGAAAAGGAGGATGGGTTGTAGGAAAATTAAGGGAAAAACTGGGACTTGAATCAATTCATGTTATAAGTTATACAGACATTATTCTCAAGGAATATCAACTTGAATTATCAGTAAAACACGTGCAAAAACTTTTAAATGAAGAAAAAATTCCTTCAGATTATAGGGAAAACTTTAACAATCTTCTCAATCTTCTAAAAGAGAAACAGAAAGCCCCATATAACAATACATTAATTGAAGAATATATAAGAGAAAACATTAACAGAGAATCTAACGAGGACGCCCGAGTAATTGTTGCTTTATCAGGTGGTGTGGACAGCAGTTTTTCAACATTACTTGCAAAATCATTAGGTTTTAATGTTAAATGTGTAAGTGTTGATCCGGGAACAATTATTTTACCTAAGCAATTTAAATTCAACATTGAAAATCTCTGCAATAAAATTAACATACCTCACGAATACATTAAAACAGATATGAGTAAAATAATAGATGAATCATTAACTGGTAAAATACATCCATGTGGAAGATGTTCTAATCACATCCATGAAAAAATTGAAGAAAAATTAGAAGAAGATGTATATCAAGTAATGATTTTTGGAGATTTACTATCAACAGGTTCTCAGTCAATCACAATAAAAAATGATAAACTACGTATAAATCTTCCAGCACTATTCAGAATGGAAAAAACAGAAGTAAAAAATATAATAACAGAATATGATGTAAAAAAAGTTAAAGGATATGGATGTCCCTTAATAGTCCAGGTTCATAAAAAATATCCTCAGTACAGATCGTTCTCAATACAACGAGTACTTAGAGAAACAAGAGCAGGTATTCTAGAACCCGGTGAAGCACTTGATTTAATAAAAACTATTTAATAATCATCAGTGCCCCATAGAATATAAGAACTAATCCGAGTATGTATGCAACTAAAGCAGGATATATTATAATAAGAATTCCGACAATTATAGCTGCAACATAATAAACATCCTCTTTTTCTTCAAACATTTAATCACCTAAAAATAAAATTAATTTAGTAATACTTATTTAAAGTATAATTACTACTCATTTAAAAAACTTTCCATAATTTCAATAGATTCATTTACTGCTTCAGGAGCACATCCACCTTTAACAGTTCTACTTTTTACATTTAATAAAGGATCAAGTGCTTTTCTAACCAATTCTTCGCCCAATTCAAGTTTTTCACCAGTAATTTCAACACTAACCCTATTAACATAATCATTATCTATCTCGTTTACAGAAATGTTCTCATCAATTGCATCAGAAACAATACGGCCAACAATTTGATGAGCAGTTCTGAACGGAAGATTTTTTTCTCTTACCATCACATCAGCAAGTTCTGTTGCAGTAGCAAAATTTGCACCAGCCAATTCACTAGTTCTTTCTTTATTAATTGTCAAAGTACTTAACATTCCATGAACAATTCTAAGAATATCATTGGTATTGTCTATAGCGTTCCAGACATGAGGTGAAACTTCCTGTAAATCCCTGTTATAACTGTGAGGGATACCTTTTATCATAGAAAGTATTGTCATAAGTTCCCCATATGCTATTGTACTTTTACCCCGTGCAAGTTCTGCAATATCAGGATTTTTCTTCTGTGGCATAATAGAGGATGTTGAAGAGTACTGATTTGAACATTCAACCATTCTAAATTCATAAGTACTCCAAATAACTATCTCTTCAGATATTTTTCCCAAGGTTGTGGATAACATTGCATAATCAAATACTGTTTCTGCAGCAAAATCTCTGCTACTAACCCCATCAATGGAATTATCCATTATTTTAGAAAAACCCAGCAAATCGGTGGTTAGTTGTCTGTCAATTGGAAAACCTGTGGTTGTTAATGCTGCTGAACCTAAGGGATTCATGTCAACACGTTTATAAGTGTCCATGAAACGTTCACAATCACGTCTTAATTCATTTGCATATGCCATTAAATGATGTGCGAATGTTGTTGGCTGAGCGTGCTGAAGGTGTGTGTAAGCAATAAATAATGTGTCTGTATTCTCTTTTGCCATATCAACAATTGTCTGTATGAATGCTTTAATATTTTCTATGGTGTTCTCTATTTCCCATTTTAATGTAAGTCTTACATCAGTGCATACCTGATCGTTTCTACTTTTACCAGTATGCATAAATCCTGCTTCAGAACCTATTTCTTTAGTTACATAATCTTCTAAGGCCATATGAATATCTTCAAAGGAGGGGTTTAAATCCAAAGCATCTAAACCTTCTGTTTCCAATTTATCTAGTGCACCCAATATTTTTTTAGCTGCCTGTTCTGGAATTATACCCTGTTCCATAAGCATTGTAGTATGTGCCTTATTACATTTAATATCTGCATTGAATAATCTTTTATCAAATTCAATACTTGACGAAAATGCTGCTGCATCATCTGTCATTTGGCCATCAAATCTTCCTGCTCTTAAATCCATAATTATCATAATCCTTTTAATTTAACTATTTATAGGTTTGTTTAACTAAACTAATCTATGTTTTGTTAAAATAATGAAATCAAAAAAAAGTAGAGTAAAACTATTTTGAAAATTATTCAACATTCATAAAAAAAAATCATAATTCTAAACTTCCTTCATAATAATAACCATCAAACTCTTTAGCTTTACTTTCAATAGAAAAACTGAATGTATCCTTATTCGTTACGTATAAATGTGCCAATGCGATTCCTATATCTATACGGTTCCATTTTTCTGTAAATCTACGTTTGAGTATGTTGAATTTTTTTCTGTAGATGTTATAACTTCCATCAGTATTATGTGTAAAATACCATGGCTGACTGTTTGTTGCTGATGGAGCCAATTGTGCAGGTATTAACTTATCATCTTCCTTATCACTGATTTGTGATAATTTGTTTCTTTTGAATTCACTTATTTCTCTATAAATGTTTCCCTCTGTTTTTCCAAACGAAATAGTTATGATAAACTTTTGATTGCTGTCATTATTTTCATAGTTTTTTGGACTGGCCATTCCTATCCAACAGCTCCCTATGCCTTTACTTTGTAGAAATAGATCAACCTGCTGGAATATGAATCCTACATTTTCAAGGTAGTTTTCTTTTTCTTCTGAAAATATCAGCAAATAATGTGGTGCTTCCCAATTTAGAATTGTTTCAATATCTTCTTTTGAAACTATATCATAGCTCCAGATTATGTTTTCGTTTAATACTTTAATATTATCGATAAATGTTCTTAATTCGCTTATTTCATCATCATTTAAGGAATCTTCTTTATATTTTCTAATTGATTGGCGTTTATATATTGTTTCTTCTAAATTCATTTTCATTACCTAAACTTTTCTAGTTTAAATTTTGTATAAAGAGTATAATATATTGTAAGTAAATTTCTGATTATAAATCTAATCACAAACATGAAATAAATCACTATTTTGTGTTTGAAAAAAATAATTTAAAAATAGAATAAAATAATTTACACTAAAATTAGTATCGTTTAGCAGCATAAATTTTTAAAATAAACTTGTTTTTAAAAAAAAAAGAAAAAAAAAGAAAGAGAACTTTTAGAGTTTAAAGTATAATTAAGACAATATACTTGTGAATGTAATGTCACGAAACAATTTTTCATATGATGTGTAGAATAATCATCTTATGCTTCAGCAGCTGAAGCTGATTCAGATGCAGTGTTTGATACTGAATCTGAAGCTTTAGATGCGGAATGTGAAGATGCTTTTTGTTCTACATTAATGTCGCCCTTATCGATTTCGCCTGAACTACTTGGAGCATTGTTTTTCTCAATATTATCATTGTAATCTGAGAAATGTCCGCTGTTATCACGTATTTCAATTGAATCTGGGACTTCATTAATATCATCATATGTTAAAGTAATTTGTCCGTTTTCATCCCATGAATTAGTACTTGCAATTTCAATACCGTTGAGTTTTAATACAACTATAAAGTCACTGAAACTCATATCTCCATCTAAGAATTCACCATATAAATTAATGAACAATTTGTATTGTTCTTTGGTCATTGCAGGAACGTGTATAGGTGTGCCTTTAGCTGGTTTATTCCAGGAAGGACGTTTATTGTACCTGTTTGCACGTTTACTGTTTTTATTATATTTGTTATACTTAGCGGTTTTTTGTTGATATTTGTTAAGTGATTTTACTTTAGGAACAACTTTTCCATTGTTTTTAACAACAGGTTTAACGGTATCTTGTTCATGAGTTATATTACTATCAGTTGCATTGTTAACTGTTACGTTTACACGTACCAATTTCCATTCACCGATAATAATTAATTTAGGAACATTATCTAATGTAAGGTTTGTATCAGCTTCGTTGTAAATTGGATTTTCAATCAATTTAGCATCAAAGACTGTTTCACCAACAGGTACGTTTACACCAACAAATGTTGCAATACCATTTTCATCAGTAATTGCAGTAACTTTTGTTCCATTTGCTAATGTAAGTTCAATAGTACCGTTTACAATAGGTTTACCAGTTAAATCATCTGTTGCTAAAATATCAACAACAGCGGTTCCATTTGTATTATCTTTTACTGTAGGTGTGAGTGTTGCATTACGTTTTACAACATCAACAACCATAGGATGTGTGGATGGTCCATATTCTTCATCACCAGCAAAGTCAACAACTAAATTGTTTTCTCCAGCAGGTAAATCTAATGGTAATCTAAGTTTACCATCATCATCCGTACGTTTAGTGATTGTTTTACCATCAGGTAAAGTTACTGTTACTTCTTTATCAGCTAATAAATCACCTGTATCAGGATTTTTAAGAACTAATTCAATTTCAGTATCACCAATAATGTTGTTGATAACTTCATCTTTGATATCTGTAGGTTCTGTTTTGATTGTTACGTCAGTGTCAGCTTCATTATAGATTGGGTTTTCTATTAATTTAGCATCGAAATCGTTAACACCAACAGGAACGTCCACATTTTCAAATCTTGCAACACCGTTTTCATCAGTAATTGCTTTTAATACTGTACCATTTGGTAAAGTAAGTTCAATAGTACCGTTAACAACAGGTTTACCTGTTAAATCATCAACAGCTGTAATTTCAACAACAGCTTCACCAGTAGTTCTGTTAACAACTTCTGGTGTGAGTGTTGCATTACGTTTTACAACATTTACAACAAATGGAGTGGTTGAAGGACTGTATTCATCGTCACCAGCAAAGTCAACAACTAAATTGTTTTCTCCAGCAGGTAAGTCAACAGGACTTCTTAATTTACCGTTTTCATCAGTTGTAGCGTTGATTTTTGTACCGTCAGGTAATGTGATTACAACAGGTTTGTTTGCTAATACATCACCAGTTACAGAATCTTTAACAACTATTTCTATTTCTGTTTCACCGACAATTGGATTGACTACTTCTGGTTCAATGTTGGTTGGAATTGGTAATATTTCCATATCAACAGTTGTTTTTGATGGAGTGTATGTTTCGTTACCAGGATAGGTTACTTCAAGAGTGTGGTTTCCTACCGGTAAGTCAACAGGAACTTCAACAAATCCATTTTCATCAGTTGTGCCAGTTACGTTTGTACCATCAGGTAATGTAATGATTACAGGAGCATTTGGAATAGGTTTACCTGTTTCAGCATCAGTTAGATTTACTTTAACTGTACTGTTACCAAGTTCTTCGTTTCCAGGTTCTGCTGTAATTTCACTAGGTCTTCCAACAACATCATCATTTACTGTGGTGTTGCTTTCTGTGTAGTTTTCATTACCAAGGTATTTAACATCAAAGTCATAGTTACCAATTTCTGTAATGTTTGTTTTAATTACTGCGATACCATCAACAACTTCACCAGTACCTACTAGAGTTCCGTTTACATATACTTCAACAGGACCGTTAGGAACAAGTTCACCAGTCTCAGCATCAGTAACAGTAGCCTTAATAGTTACATTACCAGCAGTATTGTTAATCAATTCTGCTTCAATTTCACTAGGACG
>AUXO012169252.1_pt1 | contig 20351 bp, 14 predicted proteins | sample 768731 | NCBI WGS metagenome assembly AUXO01 (sample SAMN02715735, study PRJNA202380) | gut metagenome | biome: sheep rumen | host: Ovis aries | place: New Zealand: Palmerston North
GCCAGTCATTTGGTCGGCACCAGGAGCAGGAGGCATACCATTTGGGTCACCAGCCATAGTATTTGGGTCACCAGCCATAGTATTTGGGTCACCGCCAGCCATTGGGTATGGAGCAGGGGCACCAGGAGCAGGAGCGACACCACCGTTAGGGTCTGGGGCAGGAGGCATAGCATTAGGGTCATTACCTTGTTCACCATCCTCAAATACGCCGTGATTATAGAATGAGTACTCATAGAGTTGTTCCATTCTCTTTCTTGTTTCGTTCAAAAGTTGTTCTTCTTTAGTCATTTTAGTCAGTAAGCATAATTTTATTATCTTCGGTTAAAAGGATGGTACTGTTGCTAGTACGCTCATAAAGACCTTTATCTTTTTTCATGACTTTTACTTTTCTCTCTGGGAGATTTTCATTATCAAGAATATTCTGTACATTTGTTAAAACATCTTTTTCCATGGTATTATATGTTTTGTTCATTATTTTCTGGGTTGTTTGGGAAACTTACAACAACTGGTTCAACTGGAACTGGTTTTTGGGGTTTACGCTGTTGTTTTTTAACCACTGGTTTTTCGGTTTCAACCTCTTTATTTGGTGTAACAACAGGTTTATCGGCTGTTTTTTTAACCTTTTTTACAACAGGTTTCAACGCCGTTCTCTCATGTGTTTTCTTTTCCCTTACTTCTCTTTTAACTACGTTTTTCTTCTTTAAATTCATAACAATTTAATATATATCTTTAATATAAATAGTCTATTATGTAAATTTTTAATTTAAATATGTGTATAACGGCAAAATATAGTGTGTATTTGAACCAATTACCTTTCTAATATCATTGTCAATAAACTTGGTGTTGTGTATATATTCCACATTTTTCAACAATTTCATTATTTTTTGTTTTTTAATCCCCAAATATTCACATAATTCCAACGAAATCCCAAAAACTGTGTTATATGTTTCGCTGTAAATGAACATAAAATGGCTGTTCTTGGTTAAAAATGCATATTTTTTTGTATCATCTTTTAAAAATTTTATAACTTTTTTAATACTGGATAACTTATAGTTAATTAAATCAATATAAACGTATTTTGTTTTCTTCATTCCGTTCAATATTGCATAATTGTAAAATTTTATAATGTCATCCTCATATTCACACCTTCTCTCCATCTTGGCAAACGTCCACCATACATCATTGTACTCTTTTTTAAGTATACTGAAATTTTCAATGTTCTGTTTTGCTTCTTCAATACCAATAATAAGAGTGGGGATACCTTCAATTATGTCACTATAGCTGTTGACAACGTTGAAGATATTCCCGAATGTATTTTTTTTACTTTTTGTTACTATATTTGCCAATTTCTTCACACATATAATATACAAATTTTTTGAAATATAGTTCTAAAATTATTAATTGGTTGGTTTAGAAAGTACTTCTTCTGGGGTTATATTATAATATGAACCGTTATACATATATTTCAATTCTTTTCTATTGTTATTCTTTCTATATGAAATATGTATCCATTTTGGTAAAAGTGTATTTACTGAATCAACATCTTCAATTATAAGTTGGTCAAATACCAAATTTTTAGTCATGAGTATTTCTTGTACTAATTTTAATCTATCTTTTCCACCACGACCTTCTAGTTTTATATCAGCAGCTTGTCCTTTCATGTGTTGGCTATCCTCAACACCCCCAGCCTTTTTATTAACCTCTTTATTCCTATAACCACTTGAAACGTAAAGTTTACCTAATCCTTTATCTTGTGCCAACTCATAAACAGGGTCTAGTACATGTTGAATAAGTTCAACCAAACATTCTTGGGCTGCTTTATTTGGTACATTTGCCTCTTTTACTTCATTTGCATAGTCAGTTCGTGTTAAACTTGCTTTACCTTCACTTGTATATCTACCGCTGTAATTATTATAGGCTGGTGCTACAATATCGAAGTGTTTTAATTGACTTGTATCAACAACAATTGTGTTAACTGTTCTAGTATTTTTATTTTTTGATGCAAGACCAACATATTCATTTGCTACATTGGTTTGTTGTATTTCATAACCAGTGCAATGTGAGAAATGACTTATAATATCGCTTTCCAATCCAAATCTACTGTCTTCAATCCTGGCAATATGTACAAAATTATCAGTATTCTGTATTTTATCACCAGTAACACTCAAACCCTCAGCAACATATTTATGATTTCCATGTAAACCAAGGTATATTGCAACATGTGCATATCCACCATATAATTTATCATCGTGATAACCAAACAACAAGTCACCAACCTTTGGTATTGATGAACCCCTTAAGAATGAACTCCAATCGTTTTTCCTTCTTGGCGATACTTTGAACTTATTAACTTTCCAATCATTACTGTGGGATAATTCCTCAAAAATTGGATTAATTGAGTTGTTTTTAATTAATTGTTTTTTATCTTTCAAATCATTATATACCTTATGAACAAACTCATCACAAAGCATTTCTTTACCTATGTATTTGTTTATTGCTCTTGATAAATCGTTATCAGCAAGGTCAATTTTGTCACCTTCCATTGATGTCATAACTTCCTCATTATCTTCTGAGGCATCCATATCAGCATCTGGTGTTTCATATTTTTCATCATCTGGTGTACTAAACCATGCTGTTGTATAAGGAGGTTGTACCTTTGACATTTTCATACCAGTGAATGTTGTTGTCATATGGCCAGGTGTTATATTATGTTCAACTTTAATAATCATATATGAACCCCTAAACATTGGTACATTCATTAATTGGAAATACATTAACGGTTGTATCTGGGCATTACCCATCATTTCAACCGTGACAATATATGAATAAGCTTGATATAATGAATATATATCCTGTCCATAGAACGTAATATTTTTCTTATCACTGTTACCCTTTTCAGCAATCTGTGCCTCAGCCATAATTGCCTGTTGTGTAACGGTATAATTCTCCATACCCACACCAATATTTCTCCAGAATGAGTTATTCTGTCTTGAATAAGCAACACCGAAAGCTGGAACCTTATATCCAATTCTGTTTGTGTTTAAATATTTTTCTTCGCCAACTCCTGGACCTGCAGTAGCACTTTTGAACGGTTTTGGGGCAACCTCTGTGCCATCATTATATGACCATATATCAAAACTATCTGGGGTAAACTTATTTCTATCAACTGTATCCAATTTATTGGCTGGATGTGTATAAATAATGGTGAATTTGTTGTGATACTCTGGTGGGAGTATTTTATTAGCAGCCATTGGGGTAAACATTTCATTCATGGTTTTCACCATATCCTCTTCTTTACCCTTTTCGTCAACCTCAGCAAAATTTACATTGTCTGGAAAATTGAACATCATACAATTATGTGCACTAACAACACTTCCCAAATGGTTGACAACATTTTTACCTAAGTATGAATTACTGGTCTCGGTGTTGACATAAATATCCTTTAATTTTGAACAATTCAATTTTAAAGTATCATATATATTTGAATAGAAACTGTCTATAAAGACGAAATTCTTGGTAAAGAAATTCTTCACTTCAAACATATTTCTTCCACCAAAAATATTATCTTCCTTTTGATTATAATATCCACACAACCACCTATCCCAAATATTTTTCAGTGACATATATAATTCACACTTAAAATCACGCTCACTATTCTTAATTTCAGTGTCACTATTTAATGTTGCTAATTTTTTATCTTCAGTGACTTTGGTTTGTAATGCTTTGGTAAATCCATTAAAATATGCTGTCAATACTGTTTTTTCAATACCATTTGGATTACTTGGGGTAGGTATTGTTGTAGCAACAAAATCTTCATACATCAACGTTCTATAAAATGACTGAATTGGGTTTATTTCCGAAAAATATGTATATAGATATGAAGATGATGTAAATCCTAATACATAATAGTAATTAAAATTATCAACTTTACATCCATTTGAGAATTCAGTTTCACCTTTCAATATTTTTAATGAATTTGCAATATTATTTATATTTCCATTTTCATTTAATTTATTGGTAAGTGCTTTTATATCACCAAATTCCATTAACTTTATTACGTCTTTATTATCCTCATTAACAACCTTTCTTAATTCACAACAATCCGTTACTTTTATAAAATCATTTTCAACAAACTCTAAGAATAATTCAACCAATTTATTTTCAACCAACGGTTTATCTCCAGTTGTTACTATTTTATCATATGTAAGTTTATTATGATTATAATAATTTGTTCCATTTGATATTAAAACACACCCAAATATACCCTTTCCTGATATATCAACAAACAATGGATTACAACCTTGTGGTTTTTGATAACCAATGTTGTCACCTTGTCTATTACTGTGTGCATATTTAATAGGGTCAACATTATTATGTTCCTCCATATATCTCTTACGCCATATCAAACCACCTAACAACAGTAAATATCCATATGGTACTGTCTCAATACCACCATTTGTACCATATTTTCCTTTACTATTAAAAAAACTATCAACATCTATGTTTTCATATGAAAATGGTAATGTATGAAGAAATAATATTGCTTTACATATATTTCTTAATTTTTCATCTGTAATCCAATTTTGTAAATAATAAAAAGGATGTGCAAATAAATTAAAAAACATAACACTTCCGCCAGATACAACCTCGCCAATTCTACTAAAATGTATGTAAACATTACTTTCTTGGTCTTGATTTGATACATCATCTGGGTTATTCTTTGTTACATCCATTAAATCATTAATCCTAGCCATTGGTTGACTGGCATGTACAGGAAAACGTCCACTTTGGTTGTTATTATAATCTAAATTATAAGTCATTTAAAATTTAACCCCATCTTTAAATTTCTTTATTATTTCTTTATCATCAACACTATTTTTTTCTAAAGTTGTAATATCTATCCCACAATCTTTATATGTTTTATAAACAGTTTTTGGCGTATCGATTGAATATTTGTCTATTCTACCATCCTCCATCAAAACATGTTTGTTAATTGTTTCCATTAAATCACTTGATGATTTTCCATTAATTTTAATTTTTCCATCCTTAAATTCTTTATATCCAGCTTTAATTGTCTCAACTTTCGATTTATCAATTATAACATCAAAATGATGTGTATTTTCGTATTTGTCATAATAATGTTCTGAAACACTTTCCTGGGTGTTACCAACTAAATATTTACCTGATTTTAAATCTTTTGGATTAAAATCTTTACCATTGTTGTATAAGTAATCGTTAGCAAACCCGTTGGTTTGATTCAATGTCTCGTGGTTTTCAAGTGGGATTATTTCACTCTTATTATCATTATTTGTCATGAATTGGTATTTAACATAGGCTCCATTATCAATAAAGACAGGCTGACGCTCATTATAAACCTTGGCAAATTCATAACGTTTTGGTTCCTTGGTTTTAAAATCATTGGTATATACTGTACCATCATAAAATTCTTTTTGTAATCTGTCACTATCTGACAAACTATTAAGGAATGTTTCATTACCACATTGTTTTGTATATATGTAAGCATCGTACATACCAAGGTCTTCCGCTTCCTTCACATCCACTTTCTTTCCACCTTGCATGAAATTCAAAGCAACCTCAGCCCTTAACGCTGCATATAACATTGCACCGTCTTTTGATGAATATGCATATGCTGGTACGCCGAAGAAATAATCAACAGGCATTAAACTGTCATACCCAGGCTCATTATATACACCTGGTTCAGAATCCTTCATTTCAGCACGGCTTGCTGCAATTCTCTGTGCTGCTTTATATAATTCATCAACAAGGTCCTCTTCTTTCCAATTATCACCAAAATCACCAATCCAAGCATTGGCTTTAATGTTACCGCCACCATTCAATATTTCATTGTTCTCTTCATTGGTTGTATATTTTTTATATACAGCAGGAAATGGTGGTACACCCTTGAATACTCCAGGTGGTACATCTGTTTGTTCAGCTAAATCACGAATACCCAACGCGGCTGGGGTTCTCTCGCCTTTTAATAATTGTTCCTCAATTCCATCCGCACATTTGTTGAACAAATACACCAGGGTTTCTAAATGACACATTACATTCTTGAAATATCGTCCAACATAAGGACTGAAACCAACAACTTCCCTGATTGACTTGTCATCTGCAGCATTTACTCTGTTTTTATAATTTTCATATTTGGTCTCAAGCTCGGTTAATTTATTATCTATTTCCTTAACTGTATTACCAATAATTATAGCTAAACCAAATCCAGCAAATGATATGTTTCCACCATAATCAAGACCATATATACCCCAATTCCTGGTTAACAAATCTTGGTTTATTTTTTGTTTTACACCATCGGATAATTTATATGTTTTACCGCCACCGTTTAAATTTAATATGGTTACTGTATCTTTTATTTGATTAATACCTTCACTAACATGACTTATAAAACCTTTATCAAACCTAAATACAGAAGGTTCCCATTTTTTAAATTCACCATCATATAAAAGATTTAATTTTTCGTCTTTATATTGAGCATTATAATTGGCAATCAAATGACCTAAATTATTATAACTGTCACAAAAATCAATTAAATTATTACTCCAATCATAGTCTTCTGATTTACTGTAAATAATCATTACATTTTCTTCATCATCACTATAATCTGTGACATAATAACTATGGAAAGTTTTGGTTGTTTTCTGTTTGAAATCAGCAATTGCTGTCCTGATATCATTAAGTTCACTTGCCTGTATCTTAATTCCTTTCATTATATCCGCTGTTGACTCATCAACCACGTTTTCAACATCATCGTCATCATCCATACCCTGTGTTGCAGCGTCAACCTTTTGGAAAAAGTCAAATAATAAATAAGGTGCTTCCCTCTTCTCTTTATCCAAAGCCCAACCATTATTGGCCATGTTAGCCACCTGTTCATCCCAATAAGCTTTACCTGTATCCGTCATTGGGGCAGCAACAAGTAAATCAAACGGAATATCACCCAACACACCATATTCATAACCAATAAATTGAACAACTATTTCAAAATTACCTGTCTGTGCATTAAAATTACCATTAAAACTGGTACAGGTCAATTGGAATGTAACTGGTTTTCCATAAAACCCTTTAACCTGAAGTCTAAATCTTGGATAAGGAAATGTAACAAAACAACCGTAAAAATTGTCAATTATATTATTATCCCTGTTCATTTCAAGATTTGACATATGACCGTATTCATCATGTGTTGCTTCTTCACGACCAAAAAATCCACCACCACGAATATCCACAAATTTAATTGTTACCTGTGGTGTTTGATAATTAACAAATGCAATCTGTACATTCTCAATCTGTAAACCTTCTACTATATTACGTTTTTTAACTTCTTGAAAATCAATATTTGTATAATCAGTACTTAAAAAATTATAAGCCACTGCGTCTTTACCTTGCATAAATGATACTGGATTACTTCCTTTATCTGCCCTTGTCATATCAAATGCAATTGCATATGTAGTGTTTCCATAATCATCGTTAGACTGGTTTTTCAAACGTGTGCTACGTTCAACAATCAAATTACACCAAATACAAAATTCAGTATAATCTGGAGTTAAAGGAACACCGTTTATGTTACCCCTCACATCGTTTGGGTCAACATAACAAATCCTGTTATTATTTACTACATTGTCCAATATTTCCATATTTAATCTTTGTGGTCATTTAACCACGCATTAGCTGAACTCTCATATCTTGAAATTGCACTGTCCAATGGATATGGAATCCTTATTTCAACACCATCTGGAATTGAAAATTCAAATCCACCATATTCTGGGTTGGCTTGTAATATTAACCATCCGTAGTTAGGGTCACCGTAATGTTTATATGACAACATATCCATTCTCATTTTACTTTTATTAAATGTTACATAAACATCACTGGCTGATACAGGGACTTTTACAAAAGGCACCCTTTCAGATACCTGACCCTCAACACTAAATTTAGTATATCTATTATAATAGTCTGCCATAAGATATAATTTATATAATATAAAATAAATATTTTTATTATAAAAAACAAGGGAGCTTAATATTAAACTCCCCTATTTTATTACTGGGTTCACAATATTAGGGGCTTGGTCCTCGTATAATTGCGTAATATAAGCATATGATTTATCCAAATCCATTTCATTATTACCAGCACCTCCCATTGTCGCCCAGTTTGTTGGTTGATATTGTACCCTGTCAGCCCTGTTGTCATAGAATGACGCATTTGCATAATAATTGAATGACATAGCATTCTGCAGTCTCTGAACAGGTCCTGTAATATCACCACCACCAATAAATTTGAATGATATATTGACTTTACATAACATTGGTTGCACACCATTACCCTCGGTATTTAAATCCCACTGTATTCCATCAGATACACTATAATCAAAATTGATATTTTCAATTATAATCATTTGATAATAAAAATCACCAAGTCTTAATACACAATAAGGTGGCCTACCAAAAGCCAGGTTATTGGCTGTTTTACCACCAGAATCTGACATTGTTTTGGTATTTCCTTGTCTTGTACATTGTTGCAAGAAAGTTAATCGGGCATTGAATCCTTCTGGAGTCATTGAATGGAACGCTGGATTGAAATATTTAATTTTTTCCTGTAATTTTTCATACATTAACGGATGTTCATCAATCCATTGTTTATAGAAATGATATTCTTGGTCATATCGTAATTTATTCCAATCACCTTTACCAGTTGATGGGTCAAATCTTGATATTGCATCACTTCTATTGAGGTTACATTCCTGTATTAATAAACCATCACCCCTATCAATCCATAAACTATCCTCACACCCTTCTGTTAAACTCTCATCCCTACGGGTTGTTTTCTCTTTCATTTCTTCCTCGGTTAAAACTTCTTCTGTACAAACTTTTCTTTGTCCTTCACTATCCTCTATAAAATTAATACTATCTAACAAACGATATGCAATAATATGTTGTCTTAAAATTTGTATATCAATTTTAGGGTCACTTTTATCAACTAAAAGTTTAAGATAATTCTGTTCATCTTTTGTGAATCTAAATTTTGCATTCTCATCTGATGAATCTTGACTGTTTAATTCACACTCATTAACATAATTAACTAAATTAGTCCCAACATTGACTGTTTCTGGGGTTACAAAATTGTTTGTTGTACCGTATTTCCAAATACAAGAATATTTATCATTTGTTTCAATAGCGGCATACGGTGCACCTTTTGTAATAGTGGAAAACATTTTATCTTCTGTCCAACACAATACACCAGCTGCCTTAACTACAAGGTTTGCCAATTCCCAATCAAATTCATACATGTACAAATCTTCATCTTTGGTAGGTTCCCAATCAACATTAGAAAATGATATTTTGGCAAATTCTTTTTCTGAAAAATCTATTAATGATTTGTAATAAGTAAAGCCAAATGCGGATGAATTAGGAATACTACAATAATCACCAATATTATAACAATAGTTACCATCAAACTCACCATATTCACCATATTCACTTTCACTATTACATATTAATCTTGGCATGGCTGGCTTTAAATCAGCTCTCCATTCATACCGACCTATACTGCCAAGAGCTTTATAATACCCATCTTGATATTCAACAATCTCACCCTCCATAAAAACATCTTCCAAATCTGAGAAATAAACATATTCAACATAATCCCAATCATTCTCATTAAATTCACCAGTATATGGAGTTCCATCATGCCTACAGCAATACAAACCCTCATCATAAGTAACATAATCACCTTCATTCCATACATCACCTGGTCTTCCATCTTCATAACAATCAACCAACAATTGTTCCCAATGTTCAATATCATATGCTGGTGGCTGTATATAATTACGTTTTGTACAAAGTACAAAAACTTGGATATTGTTATCTAAAAGAAAGGTTGAAATATCTTTTTCTTCATAACCTGTTGCTGGTTTATACTGCACAAATCTATATGGGGCTCTTATAGCTTCATTGATGTTGGCTGTTGTTACTTCCTCCCAGTCATTTTCATCAAATGTATAATCTTGATGTTGTTTTGAAAAGTCTTCCTTACAGGTATAAAAGTCATCATCATATAACACAATATCACCCTTTGCATATGTAGCCATTATATCGGTAATATCATTAAAATATGTTTCATCCCAAATACCGTCATAATAGTTTTCTTTTGTTTTATAGAATCTTCTCTGGTGGAATATATAAGAATCTTTATAGCAAACCATACCATTTATAAATTCCTGTATATTCGGGTCATCTTCTTTTGAATAATCAAATGTGGTTATATAAACACCAAATTCATTGTATAACCCGCGATATTTTGAATTGGTTCTTACAGTGCTAGTCCTAAACGGTTTAAACCCTTCTGTATTAAAAATATCTAATATTTGTCGTTCTGTGACTGTGATATCATTTTTACCAGCTTCCTCATAATTGTCAGCACTCTTTCCCACCTGTTCAAAATATTTAACAGAGTTATCCCTTTGATAATAATTCCATATACTACCATCAGGTTGTGGTTTAGCATCCACCCATTTAAAACCAACTAAATTTCTATTATCACCTTCTTCCCCTGGTACACCAGAACTAAATTTCAAAATACAATGTGCACATCTATATAATTTAGCGCTGTCACCGTTTACATTTTTACTATCATTAGCATCAACCTGCTTAATTTGATTGTCTTCTGAGGCTGCTGTATTTTCAACATTCTGCCATTCACTATATGTGTGTAACCAATTTAAAATAGTATCAGCTCTATTAAGTGATAGAGCATTGTTTCTACTGGTATATGTATCACCACTCGTTTTACCAACAGCACTGACTGTTTGGTTATTTTCAATTACATAATGACCACGCGCATAAACAGGACTAGGGTCTTTTTGTAAATCGTTTTTCTTACCATGTGAACTAGCAATACCAGTACATTTAACAGTTTCCAATTTTCTGTCCTTACTGGTAAATATTTGTACTAATTTATTAACCCTGTCTTGATTTACACCACAATCTATAAGATAATCATATAAAAATGGCATATCCAACATATCCTTGCTGTAAAAAGCAGCAGCCACTTCAGCAAATGAATATAAACTAGCTTTATTTTCGGCCATTTCCTGAACTTTGGGATTGTTACTTACATCAAGATTTGTTCTGTTACTCCTTGTATCTTTTAAATTAACCTTCTCAATTGTTTGATTAATTGTATTTGTTCCATTATGGTCACCTACTGTATATGGTTGTAAATGGTCGATTCTATAACACCATTTTTTCCAATCCTCTGGAACATATTCTTTTGTATTTAATTTACCACCCTGAATATATTCATTTTCTTCAATTACATTCTGTGTTGTAATACCATTTCTTTTACCCATTTCATAACCAATGTATTTATCACCAACATATGAAAATACACTTGTAATTGGCAGTGAGGCATCAACACCGTCTTTTTTCTGTGCATTAATACCACCCAACAAATATGCAATAGCATTAACATCAGCACCTGGTTTTGACGGTGCATCCATTATACCAGAATAGTTATTTGGATAAAACACAAAAAATTCAACAATCTCTGGGTTTTTATCATCCAAAGGTATTTTTTCTGGTGCAATATATCTTTCACCTAGTTTTTCTACTTTAATTACTGGTGGATTTTCTTGTAAATATTCATCAGTCAATGGAGTTGGTTTAATAATTAAACCACCAGTCTTACCAGCTTTTTTACCTTCTGGGTCGACGCCTTCATTATCATCATTTGCACAACCTGCAAAATATCTCAAATAATCATTCTCACTGTTTCCATCACCATTGTCAATACCATTTATCATATTATTATCATCCCACCAACTTGCATAATCAATTGAAGATGGATGGTCTGTTAACATTAAGAAACTAAGGTTTCCTGTTCTTTCTGAATTAACATATGTATAAACAGGTTCACCTCTACCAATAAAATCGTTGGAATTCCATCTAGCACTTGTTGTTTCTTGTATTTCAATACCATAAGGTGGAAACCACATAATTCTACCACCAAACGGTCCTCTTTGTTCCCATGACAGGGCTTTTTCAAATGAATATGGGTCATAATCCTTCCAAGCCAGATTTTCAATTGAAAACATACATTCTTTTGTATGTCTATTGTTCTGGCCACCGTTTCTATATTGCGGGGTTATCTTAACCAATCCAGTTTTTGTATCCAACACTGAATTAGCCTTTCTTCTGTCTTGATTGTGTTGTCCTCTCCATGCGTAATCATAATTCTTCTCACCGTCGCCATATTTTGAATTATCCTTTCCATGGCCCTTATCAGTATCTTCCCATTCAAAACCACCCCAAGTATTAAGGTCCTCGGTGTTGGCTCTCATGGTTTTACTTAATTTATCATATTTGTAATGGTGTGTCCATACTCTACAATAAGGATTGTTATATCCATTAATTGAATATCCACTACCACCATTCTCAGCGTCCTTTGTTAAAAGATTTCTACCATGTGATTCACCAAATTCACTTCCAACTTGACCATTATATTCAACACCCTCTGTGTGGAATTGTGATATAATTGTTTTTAATTTCTTTTGACGAATTAATTTTTTTGTTTTATATAAAATAGAATTTTTATCAACAATATTACCAGTGAACTCAACTTGTGAATCCCCTTGGTCTGTATCTAAATATAAATTTTTAACTTTTCCGTTTTTATCCGATACCCTTGTTGTCAATGTACCGTTTTTTGAGGCTTCCCTGGTATTTGTAACAAACTCCATGTAGTTATTACCCCTGGTATAACTTGGATACTGGGCTGGAGTAGCTGTTAATTCTGGATTTCCGTCTGTATATGCGTTTTCACCAACAACATTCAAAGTAATTGATTTTTCATATGCGTTTCTCATCATATGAATATTCATGAAATCATAGTTCATTGTGTTGAAATTACCAATGTTGGTTGATAACATTTCCACAATTAATCCCCTTGCCATTGTTGATAGAGAATTAATTGCAAGACTTTTTAAAATCTCAGCTGCATTTATTGAACCATTTCCTATCTCGTCAAAAGTTGCCATTATTAAAATCTAATATTAATCTATATTATATATGTATTAATCAATTTAATTTTTTAAGTATAATTAATTTTATATACAGGTTTTCCATTTGCATTTATTCCACTACCCTTTCCAATTAGAGCTAATGTTTCCATAAACGCTGATGGGTTATTTCTAAATGCTTGATTAATTAAGTCAACATTATAAGGTTCACCATTAAGTTTGAAATCAACACCACCGCTGAAGTTGACATTAACATTGTTCGAATTAGAATCTTTACCACCACCAAGTAACATCATTAAGCCTGGTAAAATCTGTTTTATTAATATGTCAATTGGACCACCAGTCTCGGCTGCTAGATATTGGTCATTTTCAGATGTCCTAACAGCACCGTCATGAATTGATGTAACATTTTTTGGATTTAATATAACACCACTACCATTTGTGTTTATAATACCATCTTCTGTTTTTGTTCCATTTTTTATTAATTTTTGCCATAAATTAGTTAATCCCATACTCATTAATGTTGAAGTGACACCACCACCAGCAATAATACCAGAAGCAAATTGTAAACCAGCACCAAGTTTATCATACCATTTAGCGTCTTTTGCTCCCTCAACTTGTCTTTTTGATTGTTCTTTTATTTTTTCCATTGGTCCTTCTGTATCAGGGAATCTTTCACCAACCCATATTGCTAATTCATCTAAACTTTCTTTTGCTGCATTAACTGCCCCAGTAAAATCTTTAAGTTTATCCTCAGCTAATATAAAATCATATGAAGCTTTAGCCATAGCTGTATAAACATTTTGTAATAATTCAGGATTATCTGATGCTATTTTCATCATTTTTATTTGCATTGTTAACATTTGTTTTGAATATTCATTCGAATAATCCCATAAAGTATTAATATTTCCCCAATTTTCTTGAAAATATTTATCTATCTGGTATCTTTGTTCATCAGCCGTTTTTAAAACAGTTCCTTTCTTTTCGTTACCCATTCGCATATATCTATCAACGAACGCATGGTCCAATCTCTCTAAATGAGTAAGTGATTTTTCAGCAACTGTTAATATTGCTTCCTCTGTTTCTGCTGGTAACAAATCATTTATATCTGGGCCACCTTCTTTACCATATTCTCTAATATCATGTGTTTCACCATGAATATCAGTAACTTCCCATATACCTTTTTTCTTATTATATGTTGCTCTGTTACCAATTGCAAGTTTATCTTCTTTATCAAGACCACTACCTCTTAATACACGATTAATAACACCTTGTTTGTTATTTTGACGAATCATATTTTTAGCCTCACCAACATCCATACCAAGAGCCTGTGCGCGTGCTGCAATCATTCTATTTTCATACCAATTGAAATCAGTCTCACCTGTCTTTCTATTAAATGTACCTGTAATGTCATTAAACATTGCTGCCATTCTCTGTGCCATGTTTCCAACATCAGCACCAGCATCATATAACATACCCAATGGGTCTGAATATATTGCAGCAGAACCACCCAAAACCTGTAATTTAGCAGCTTTTTCAAGTGCGCCTGATAATGAATCATTCATTATACTATCAGCAAATGAAGCAGCACTATTAAGGTTGAAACGTGTCTGTTGTGCCCATTTGGTAAGTTTCATCATATTATCAACACCACCCTTGAAATTATATTTCTCAGCCATTTTCAAATTCTGAACAAGGTCTTTACCAAATTTCTTTGAAGATAATCCCATTCTGGTTATCTGATGATACATAACACCCATTGAATCTGAAGCAGATGATATTGATGTATTAAATACATTCATTGCTCCATATAAACCAGCAGATTCTTGTCCAGACATGCCAAATAATCTGCCAGTAGCCATCATGTTACCAATATCATTGGCGTTCATACCAACAGCACGATTGGATGCTGATATATAACTGTCCATATATTCTGGTATTTTTTCAGCCTCTTTACCAAACATTTTTGCTAAATTACTACCATTTGCCAATGTCTGTTGTGACATACTAATCATAGTATTAGCAAAAGTATCACCAAATTTATCACCAGTATATCCAATTGTTGCACCGAACTTTAATCCAGCATCATTAATTTTTAATACAAAATCAGTAGTTTGTTTATGTAATTCATCCCAAGGTTTAGCAAAACTTTCCATTTGTTCTAGATAAGCTTGCATAGCATTTGAAATTGCTTCTTGTTTTTGAATTTCTAACTGCATTTCTTTAATTGTAAGGCCACCAAACTTACTAATAGCATGTCCAATTAAACCACCAGCAGCACCAATAATTGCACCAACAGCGGTACCAACTGGCCCACCAATAGCAGTACCAATAGTTGCACCAATTGCTACACCACTAGCAATTAAACTAGTACTAAATTGTAAATTTGCCTCTTTTACATTCTTTGCATATGTTTTTTCAGCAATTTTTAAATCCATTGCTGTTTTTGCTGACGTTTTGGTTAAATCATAACCAAATTGAGTGGCTTCATATGCCATATCAACAGCATTTTTACTAAAACCAGAAACAATTGCTTTGGTACCTTGAGAAGTTATTTTAGATTCTCTCTCAATACCAATTTGAATTATTTTACTTTCTCTTTCTAAATAAGCCCTTCTTAAAGCAATGTCTCTTTCACCAAAAGCAACAACAAAGTCTATAATACCCTTACCTATAGTAGCAATTGAATTTGCTATTGTGGCTATACGTTGTGCTTGGTATTTTTTTTCATCATTTTTTGATATACCACCATTTAAAAGTCTCTCTTGTTCTTCTTTTAATTCTTCAATTTTTTTTGCACCTAACTTTGTATTACCGTTGATTGATTCAATTTGCCTTTGAATTTCATGCCATTTATCATCTTTAGATTGGTTTGTTAAATTTTTAAGAAAAAGTTGTCTGGCATCTTTATCATAATCCGCAGCATTTGGGTCACCGATATTTTTACCATTATAGTATTGAGGAATCTTTCCCATTCCCTCTAATATACCATTAGTTAAAGCCTCTCTCAATTGTTTTAATTCATCTGGGGTTAGTGCCATTGCTTATTAGTTATTTATCTTTAATTAATTATAAATATAAAAAAGACAAGTTTTAGCTTGTCTTTTTCTTTAATCTTTCATTTTCTTCTTCTACAATTTTATTATGAACTTTTATTAAATCTCTTCTATACATCACTGGCATGTCATAAATTTCATTAAAAGGTATCTTTAAATTTTTATGAAAACTATATAGTTCCGTTTGAAGATTTTTCTCATATCCGTCATACATTAATGAAAATAGTCTCTCCGATTGATAGAAAGGTGTCAAATGAGCCACCTCCCATTGACTCAGGAATTGGAATCGTTACATTAAGGTCAACACCAGGAACATTCTCATTTACATATTTCCTGTATTCAATAGCATCCTTAGCTTTCATATTTTCAACATATCCCTTGATAAATTCCTTATCAGTGTTTCCATTAACACTCATTGTTTGAACAACCATTCTATCAGTAATATATGTTGAATAAGCCTTTGATTTAATTTCCTCTGGTGACATATCAATATTCAAACACCAATTTTTAACCAAATTAAGTGCTTCAATTATTTCATCTTTTTCCTTATCTTCAATACCATCAACATAGTCAATTGACTTATCCATGTAGTCAACAACAGAACTTCTCAAAATAACATCATTCATCAACATATTATTTTTCACAAGTTCAGCCTCTTCACCAGATGTTAACACTTTAAATTTAATTATATCACCATTGCTAGGTACTTTATAATCAAACCAACCATTTTCATCACCTTTTAGTTTAAAATCAAGGAAATGAATATCAGACAAATCAATTGTACTCTCAATTTCTTCACCATTATATGTTGCAACAATTGGATAATCTGAACCATAGGCTGTTGCACGAAGCCAAATTGCAATAGCATCCCTGTCACCTTTACATAAGTCAGCAACTCTGATACTCTTATCAAGAATTTTACGTTCAAGAATAATATCAATCATACTACCACTTTCATACATATTACGTGAAGTAATAAGGTTTTCATCAGCAGCAGTCAAATATGCAACTGGAATATTTCCTTTTTTATGTGGATAACATTCACCTTTTGATGGTAATGGAATAATATCATATTGAACATAACTTGGAATATCCCTTGGGTCGAAATCCTTACAAGTTTTCTGAATAACACCTGGTTTTTCTTGTTTAACTGGTTCCTTGACAGCCTCTTTCACATTATCTTCAACATTTGTTTCTTCCTTCTCATTAATTGGTTTACCAAACTCTTCCAATGGAATATCATCAAATTTTTCATCAATTGGCTTCAATGTGATGTCACCAGCATTAGGTGCAATAATTTCCTCAGGTGGAACCTCATCCATGATAGGTTTAGTGTTTTCACCACCTTTATTATTAATTTTCTTTAATTTGTCAGTCAATTCAGCTAATTTTGATTTTGGTTTTGGTGTTGTCTTGGCAACACTCTTTCCACTTGCCTTAGTTAAATCTTTAATATGTAATTCTTCATCACTCTTACCTTGACGTTTAAGTCTGTCATAATAAGCCTTTTCCTCTGCTGGGTTTACTTCATTATAAGGGGTTGTTTCAACCTCATACTGACTAGCACCAAGATATGACTGTGCACGTTCAAGATTCTGTTCCTTAGCAACATCAATGTCATTAATCAACTGTTCTGCACTGTCACTACCCTCACCATATCTTTCAATGATGTTTTTCTTAGCTTCCTCAAGCATTTCATTAGATGCTCTCAATTGAGCAATCTGTTTGTTTCTCAATCTTCTTTTAGCGTTAATCGCTCTCTGTTGTTCTTCTTTGGTAGGCATAATTAATCAAGATTTTTTAAAAATATTATTTCATCGACTAAAAAAGCAAAAGTATGATTGTTTACAACATCAATCATCTTAGTATCCTTTAGCAAAGCGCTTCTTTTATTTCCTGGAAATTCCAATTTAAGGTCCCTTTTAGTGAAACCAGCAAGTTTTTCTTCATCCGTCATTTCAACACAATTGTTTATTTTAGTTGTTTCACGAATCCAAGTCTTTATTTCTGTCTCAAGTTCCTCGTTTTTCTCATATATCGGTAATTGAAGGTCAATAATAAACATATCGCCATTTTTATAATATGAAATAAGGTCATCAATGAAAATTTCCTTATTTTCCATATCCCTTACAATTGCCTTTGTATCTGCAAAATAAACATTCTGTTGTTTAAAATTAGTTTTTTCCTTTTCACCTTCGTTGTTTATAGCCAAATTCTGACCCATTCTGTGAATATTCCTGTCAATAACTGGTTTGTATGTTTTATAAACAGTGACCATCTTTTTTTCATAGTCCTGTTTCATTTTTTTCCATTTTTGAACGGATTCCATTGAACCGTCGAAAACAAATTCATCACTGCAGTCGAAATCATGGTCTGGGTCTGAATAATTATAAGGTACTTTTAATATTGCTTCCATAATTTTAATGATTTATATTACATTAATATATACACAATTTTAAAAAATTACAATTTTAATGTGGTTTTCTTTTATTTTCTTTAATTCTTTTTTTCTTATATCCTTCTCCTAAAAATTTATATAGTTCATCAAAAACTTTTTTTGGGTTATTTCTTATATCATATTCCCAAAGTCTCAATAATGGTATACCATGCAGTCCACACCACCTGTCTTTAACAAAATCAACAACTTTATTATGTTTCTGCATTGGATTTAATTTTCTTTCATTAACAACCCTTGGGTCTGAGTGGAACCAACTCCCATCTACCTCAATGCAAAAGCTTATGGGTGTGTTCTGTCCTTCCTGTTTTATACAAGTAATTCCATCCTTTTCTTCCATAATAAAATCAATATCATCATAACTTGTAATTGCAAAATCAAAAAATCTACCAATATCTTTTGCTTCATATTGATATATGTATTTTACACCTAATTTATCAAGAAATTCCCTTGCAAAATCAGCTTCAAGTTTAGATGTACCGTATTTTTGTTTCGCTGTACGTTTAATTATACGGCCTTTCGGACCCTTGACTAATTTTACTTTTCTTTCATTTTTAATTGGTATTGCGTTGGATTTTTTTATCGGTTGTGATTTCATTTTTCTGGATTTTTTTAAATAATTAGTCATTTTTTAAAAAGTAATATATTTATTATTATAATAAAAAGAAATTAAAGTACTTTAATAATATGAATACTAATGACAATACAAAACAACTCATTTCTGAAATGAAGGAGATGTTAAATCAAAAAAGTTCAAAAAAAATGACTTTGGAAAGTATCATTTGGGGCGAAGATGGCGAAGAAATGATGGGTCAACAGCCTCAGCCAGAACCTACACCAGAAGGTGGTATGCCAGCCGATGCACCTGCACAACCACAGGCACAACCACAGGCACAAGGCCAAGAAATGAATCCTGAACAAGAAGTTAATCCGTTGGATGAGGACCCAGAAGTTGCAAAATTAATTACCGATATTCGTGTTTCAACTCTTGAGGGTTTAAGAAAGCTTGCACAGACCCCAGAAAGTGCACAATATGAATTATTGAAAAAAATATTCTTGTTAGTTGATAAAGCCGTTGAGGATAAAGTTAACCCAGAAAAATAATTTTCAATATATTTATAATAGAATAAAAATTAAAACTATAATAGAATATGTCTGATTTGTTAATTAAAGCTCCTGTAACTTATGAGTTATTGAGAAAAAATAGATTTTTGCTTAGATTCCCTTCTGATTTAGGAATTCAGGAATGGTGGGTTCTTAATTGTTCACGTCCTGGTATCACCCAGACATCAGTTGAAATTCCTTTCTTGAACACCAGTAACTATGTTATCGGTCGTTACAACTGGGAAGAAATTAACGTCACGCTTCGTGACCCAATCGGACCATCAGCTTCACAAGCTGTTATGGAATGGGTACGTTTACACTCAGAATCAGCAACTGGCCGTCAGGGTTATGCTGTTGCATATAAGAGAGACCTTATCCTTGAAATGCTTGACCCAACTGGTACTGCAGTTTCACAGTGGATTATTAAAGAAGCTATGATTACCTCTGCAAAATTCAGTGAATTAGATTACAGTGGTGATGATGTTGCAACCATCGACCTTACCTTACGTCCATTCTACTGTATATTGGCATACTAGAACTACTTGATTTTCAGTAATTTATATAATAAAAGCCTCATTTCTAGTGAGGCTTTTCTGTTAGGTAACTGTTTATATTATTTATTATTTTTATTTTCCTCGTTAATTTTAAATACAATATAAGACGGAATAAAATATGTTATTTCTGC
>AUXO013298590.1_pt1 | contig 20341 bp, 35 predicted proteins | sample 768731 | NCBI WGS metagenome assembly AUXO01 (sample SAMN02715735, study PRJNA202380) | gut metagenome | biome: sheep rumen | host: Ovis aries | place: New Zealand: Palmerston North
TATAGAAAGATTTGAGGTAGAGCCATGGACATAAACCAGATGCGTAATTATATTTGCCAGCACCCTAAGTATAAGGATTCGCTGAAATGGAAAACTAGGGTAATGAACATGCCTGCTCCACAGGTCTTTGCAATCTATAACCAGTTTAAGAAGGCCGACTACAAGAAGATTGCTAGAGATCTTAAGGCACAAGAGAATGAAAACAAGAATTATCACCAGATGGACATGTTTGAATATATGGAGGGAATGAAATGATGACTGAAAACGTATTTAAGTTCTTTCTTAACAAAGCAACAGTAGAGGATGTTAAAAGATTCTGCGAGTTAAACGGATACTGCTTAGTTATATTTAACAGTAATGATTTCAGATTGGAGAAGGAAAATGATAATGACACTTAAAGATGCAGCTTACTGCCTATCCGACAAACCAAACGGATGCATGGGTTGCAAATTTAATAAGCAGGACGAGATTGACTGCAGAAGAGAAGCTCTTAAGATGGGCGAAGATGCGATAAACACACTGATTAAGTACCAGGGAGATTTTAAAAAGATATTTAAATTGGATGAGGTAGATGAATGAAGAAAAAAGTAAAGATAGAACTTGACGAGGACGATATTAAGAATCTGATTTCTGAAAAGTTTGGCGTTGAGAAGGAAAACATAACATTTGACTGTCAGAGTGAAGACAGGGTTATATTTACGGCAGAAAAGGAGACTGACGGTGATGACGATTAAGGTTTGTATTGGAGAAAAGTTAGAAGGAGGCAAAGTATGATTTGTCCATTTAGGGTTGGGGCTGAGTTTACTTATACTGCAATTCAGGATAAGGACGGTAATAATGATTATCTGCAAAAAGAGCAAAGAGCTGTTTATCCTCCTTGTTATGAAGGAGAGTGCCCATATTACGATTGGAATGGAGGTTGCAAAAGAATAGATGATTGAGTTTGATGGGATCGATGTATTTTATTTGTGTAACAGAAACGATGAATGTGGTGGTATGCCGGGATGCGATGAGGATGAGTGCTGTCATACATCAGATGAAACATTTGCAAAGAACGCAGATTCTGTTGAAATTTTCAACATGTTTTTTGATACGTTTAACGTAACAGTTGGAAGTACTGGAAACTTGATCGTGTGGGAAAAGGAGAAGAAGGATGGCAAGAATAAATGCGGCTTATTGGAACCTGGCAATGAGCATTAAGAAAAAGCTAAAGGAAGAGATTAACGGCGTTGTAAGGTTTGAAATCTACGAGCCTATCGACGCCATTATATTTAGGATCAACTTTAAGGAGTTTGATTTTAACTATGGCATTAACAACATACAGGACATTATCTACGATGGCGTAAGTAGTGATATAGCAGATGAGATCCTTAGTAAGTACAAAAAGACTATCCTTAACTCTTTCTTTAAGAGTGATGATAGAAAAAGAAGAGATGAGAACATGCGTCTCGGAATAAAAGAGGAGGACTTTGTATGAGTCTTATATTCGGAATCGGGTGGTTTCTAATAGGAATATTCTGGACTATAGCAGGCAAGTCTTTTATAGAAGTGTGTGCCTGCTTTCTTTTGTTCGGGATATTTGAGGGAGTTAACGAGCTTAGACTTATGAGAGAAGAAATGGAGGATTCAAATGTGGATTAAACATAACAAAGCACTTTACAACAGTGATTATATTTCAAAGATTGAGGTTAGGCGTACTAAGCTATACGCGACGTTTAATGATGGTGAGGAAGTTATACTTGGCGAGTTCAGGGCTATGAAGGATGCTGAGGATCACTTCCGCTCTGTCGTTCAGGCTCTTCTTTTTGAAGATGAAGATCACCCCGGAATCATTATTAAGGATACCAAGATAGTAAAGGAGAAAAAATGACAAGAGAAGAGGCTTTAGAAGTGATTAAATCACATCCATTTCTTTTTGTAAGTTTTCCAGATGATGTACTTGAGGCACTGGATGTTCTGATTGATCAAGAGTCCGTTATAGACAAGATAAGAGCCGAGATTTTGGATTGTTTAAAAGCACTTGACGATATTGAGAAATCAGGACTCAACATATATCTTCCAAATGAAATATTGGGCAGACGATTGACGTATCAGCAATGCCTTGAATTCATTGACAAGTACAAGGCAGAAAGTGAGGATAAGGAATGAGTTATAGGTTGATAGATGCGAATGCTTTAAATGGAGTTATATCTAATGATGATTATGAAAAGGTCTTGAATGCACCGTGCATATTCGCTGATTTACCAAATGGATTAGACGGTGAGCATTATAACTTGCAAGAGCCTATTCTTGATAAGGCGGAAAGCGAGGATAAGAAATGAAAAAGAGATTACCTATATTACCTGTTATATTGCTGCTGATTATATGTTTTTGTGTTATGACGTTGTTTAAGTATGCAACTACGCCTATATCAGAGCTTCCAACATGGGTGTATTGGCTTATTAAGTAGGGGGTAGAATGAAAGACATACTTATATTTTTGGGTTCTGCTGCATTATCAGTAATTATAATGTCTATACCAGTGTTGACTACCTGTAGCTTCACACTTAATTGGGGTTCATTTTTAAAATTTATACTTACGCTATTCACTATAGGGGAGTTTGTGATTCTTACCTCAGTAATTGGAAATGGAGAGTGAGGTGAAAGATGGGAATGACGATTGATGAACACATTGGAGTAATAGAAGATTTAAAAAGCGCTATGAGTGTTTGTATGCCAGAACCAGAAAAAACAGAGATATGTGCATCTTTAAGCGAGACAATAGATATCATGCGCAAGTATCAGAAGATAGAAGAGATTGTATCTGATTTCAGAGAATATCAAAAAGGGATTTCATATGGCTTTGGCGGCGCGACATATATGCAAATGGTTAGTGAGGTGGTAGAAGATGGGGAGATTGATTGAGGAAAGCCGGGTTGTTGAAATATTACAACAAACTTGGTTGAGTGGCACTATTGCTCATAGGTTCATAGATGATATAAAGCGGAGAATAAGGATAGAAGTTCCAACAGTAGAAGCAATCCCAAAAGACCAATACAAAGCAAGATTAAAGGCTGATTTGGAGGCCATGCTTGTTGAGTTACAATCGGAGATTGAGGGATTACCATACTATCATGGCACTTATGATCACATTGACAGAGAAAAGGTGATACATAAAATCCAACAGAAAATCAATACTTTAAAGACAGAACAGGAGAAATGAAATGGAATATTACCATTTACAACGTATAACAAGTGGTGTTGAACTCATAGCGGGACTTCAATTCATTCAGATTATTTTACTTAGTTTGATAGTTATATATCTATATACGCGTAGAAAGTGAGGAAACATGAGCAGTATATCAGTTACACAGTACGGACAAATAGTAGAAAGAGAGGAAGAGAGAAATGTGGATCAGGACACAGAACAAACAAAGGATAATTAACTCTGACCAGATTATTGATATTTTTGTAGGTAAAAGTGGTACTAAGATCATAGCAGAGACAACAAAAGAAGATGTAATAGCTATGGGCGAGTATAAGGATAGAGATACTTGCCTTGATGTTCTAGAGCATATAACCATCGGCATGGGCAGTAACCTTCCATGGATACCAATGCCGCTTGATGAAGAGGTTGAAACTTGGGCCGAGGGAATCGATAAGATAGCAGGAATTAACATTACCAATGAGTTTATAAAGTAGGAGAATACATATGACTGATATTTCAGCAGCGATTGCCAGACTTAAGGAGGACGGAATTGAGTCCTTTGAAGGGTCTGGCATTCTTATTATACCGTGTACTGAGCCTGAGCAGATTTATGACATGGCGACTAAAGCACGACGGATATTCAAAGAGATAGATTACCAGAAATCCTGGCAGATCGATCCTTACTACTACCAGAAACACAGATTAGAAGATGGTAGCTTGGATTTGTCTCCAGAAGAGTTCACTTGATATTTCAAAGCAGTACTCGAACGACCAAAAATCGTGTAAAAATCGTACTGTATTATGGAGTATACAAAAATTCTTAGTGAAAGGAGTTTATATTTATGACAAGAGATGAACTAAATAACCAAATTGATTGGGTTCAGGCAAGAATCGAAGAGACAGAAAGGCTAGTGATTAATGGTAATCCTAGTGAGAAAGGTTATAAGGAGTTAGTAGATAGTTATAACAAGTACATCGACCGTTATAACGAATTCAGCACTCAACTTGAACATTTTGATGATGTTGATATTGAGCAGGCGAAACTGGACTTTGAAAAAGAAAAGTTCAAATCTGAGCAAGAGATAGAGCATGATAAGATTAATCTCAAGGCAGAGGAGATCCGACTTGACAGAGAAAAGTTCGCTTACGATGTAGAGCATCAGAAGAGTAAAGAGCTTTTGAGTGATATTTTGGAAGTGGTCGAAGTGACAGGAAAACTACTAGTTCCGATAGCTGGAATCACTAGTGTTGTATATGTAGCAAATCTAGCTTACATCAATGACTCAAAACTTGAACTTTGCAATGGTAGGATCATGGGAGGAGTTAAAGATATTCTTAAAATCATAGCAATGAAAGTTTGATATTCCAAAAGGGAGACATTCGGAGAATTCTGAGTGTCTCTTTTCTGTTATAGAAAGGAGGAAATGAATGGTTGGAGATTATAAGGAAGTCTTCTTTGATACTTACTGCGAGACATGTAAGTACAAGAAAAGACCTGAGACAGCTAACCCATGTTGGGATTGTCTAGAAGAACCTGTGAATGTTGATTCACACAAACCAGTTTACTGGGAAAAGAACGATGAAAAGTAAATGATATTTGAAAGGAGAAAAGAAATGAAGAATTTCTTAGCACCAATAGTACAGAATAAGGTTGTAGGTAGCGTTGTATCTAACGCAAGTAAGTTCTATGTAGCGCATGAGTCTGCGATTCTTACTGGAGGAACCATAGGTTTCAGTTGGGCAGCAACTGCTTTGGCTATGAAGAACTCTTCTGAAATCAATTATATTTTGGAGGATTACAGAATAGCTGTTCAGAACTGCAACACTAAGGAAGAGAAAAATGATCTGCTTTGCATTACACTCAGATCCTTGGCACGTTACATCTTACCAATACTTATATTTGAGGGATTGGCCACCACATGTGCTATATTTTCAAAGAGAAGAACAGATAAGATTGAGGCGAGACTTGCAGAGACAGCTAGTGCACTAACAATAGCTCAGGCTGCGATTACACAGTACCAGGCGTTTACAAAAGAAGCAGAGACAGTTCTTGGTGAGAAAAAGTACCAGAAACTTCAGGAGGATATTTACAAAGGACAGGAGTTTGATGGTAGGAGATTCACACATATTGCATATGAGGGCGCTCCAGGAGAAATACTCCTTATAGATAAATATTCAGGTAAACCTTTCTGGTGTACAACAGATAGAGTATCTAATGCTGCAACAGAGTTGTCTAGGAGACTTTCTCCAGAAGGTGGCTATGATATTCAGACTGTAGATGACTGGTACAACTTAATTGGGAATAAGGATTTGATTCCTGAGAAAGACGAGGGGGTATTAGCCACCAAGTTTGGTTATGTTGCTGATGGATATGGCACAGATGAGATTTGTGCAAGGTTTGTAGATCGTAGATATGTATTCCCGAATGGCACATTTATACCTGCATTTATGGTGTACTTATATCCTGAACCAGCATGTATCGATGACACTATTATATGAAAGCGCGAGTCATATTGGTATGATTATGCACATCGTGAGTACGGGTACGAAAATCGCGTAAAAATCATGTTGTAAAATGGAGGGAAACCACCAGACAACTATAATAAAAGATTAAAAAGAAAAGGAGAAAAATATTATGGCACAGAATGAAAACATTAAAGAGTTCACACAGGACACAGTAGAGACAACTGACGAGGCAATGGAAGTTGCGATTCAGAAAAAGGGATTATTTGAGAGGTTTATGGCACTCAAAACCTGGCAGAAGATAGCAGTGATAACAATTCTGACAGGTGCGGTAGCCGGAGGCACTTTCTTGATCATCAAGCTGATCAACAACAAGCCTGAAGCTGTAGCAGATGCAATCGAACAGGTCGCTGGTGAAGCAGTAGTAGATACTGTGGCACAAGCAATCTAAGACAACAATCTAAGTTATATTGTCCACGACAAATCGAGAGACATTCAGAAAATTCTGAGTGTCTCTTTCTTGTTTTTCAGAAAGGAGTAAATCGATATGGCAGAAGATAAGAAACAGGCCATAAGAGAAATACCAAAGCATAATATTCAGGTTAAAGCTTCAACACAGGAAAGAAGCATAATCCATGATATTGGTAAGTCTGCAATGGAGGAAGTAATTGTTCCTAAATCAAAAGAGGTAATGCGTGATATGTCGTCAGGTATTATTAGTATGTTTGCAGACGCATTCAGAAACATGATTGACAGCATTTTATATCCGGATGGTAATGTGCCTAGTAGAAAGTCAAGTCAGGGTACTGGATATTATACAGGTACAACAAACTATACATCTTTTTCTAGACCTATAAATAATTACCAGCCTCAGAAAGGTAGAGATACCATTGGTCAGAGATCCGGTAATGAAGTTAAATTTATTTGGGTTGAGTCTGAGGAAAAGGCTAAGCAGATTATCGGTGCTCTTAAAGAAGACATTGATAATTACGGAAAGGCAAAGGTTGCATCTCTTTACGAGATGATTGGTGAAAGAACGACATTTGCAGACTTCAAATATGGATGGACAGACCCAGGAGCACTTGGATATTACTATGACTCAAGCAGGAGAGGTAGTGAATACAAGTGGTTTCTTGATCTGTCAAAACCAGTTGATATTACAAATTAATTGAAGGGAGAAAACTATTTATGAACGTTAAAGGTTCACTTAAGGCTCTGGGAGCAATAGCTTACAAGAACAGAGCCACAATAGAGACAGTAACAGGAATGATATTTATTACGGTTGGCACAGGATACGTTATATCCAAAGCGAAGCAGGCAGTAGAAGTAGCTGATAATTTGGAGGCTATTAGCCATGAGATCCGTGTCAGAGATGCAAATGACGATTGGGATTCAAAGAAAGAGAGAAGTGCAGCAAGAAAAGAACTGGTTAAGGAAGCTGTGGTTGGATATTCTAAGACTTATGCATTAGGTTTAGGAGCCGAAGCATTAGGTTTGGGTCTTATAGTTCTTAGTGATATTACTCAGGCAAAAGAACTTGCGGCATTAACTACACTCGCAGCTTCATATGCATCAACTCTTAGTCTTGTTAAAGAGAGAGTTATTGCAGATCAGGGTGAAGAGAAGTGGCAGGAGTATCTGTTGGGACCTCAGTTTACAACAGTTGATGTGATGCCTGATGGAACAATAATTCAGACAACAGAACCACTTGACAATCCAAACAGAGGTGCTAATCTTCCGCCTCATTGTTTCTTCTTCGATGAGATCTCTTCAAACTATGAGAAAGATGCTCGTTTAAATAGAGATTTCTTAGAGAATCATCTCAGATGGCTTAATGATAGGTTGTGGGCTGAGGGATTTCTGTTTGAGAATGATATTCGTAGAGATCTCGGTATACCGATTGTTAAGTCTGGGTGGACATCTGGTATATTTGCACAGGATAAAGATGGTAATAGAAACTGGTTGAGCTTTGGTCTTGATGCAAAGAACCCAAGAGCACAGGCATTCAGAGATGGAATAGAACCAACAATCCTGATTCAGTTAAATGTTGAGGATAACATTATTGAACAGATTAAATTACCGTTAATTTGATATTTGTGAAAGGAGAAAAACCATGAATACTTTGGCGAAAGTGTTAATAGGAGTAGGAGTAGTGGCAGCAGTTGCTACTACTTCTTACGTTGTTGTAAAGAAAACAAAAGAGAAGAAGGAAAAAGATATTGCAGAGCAGGCTGTAGAAAACGATCACAAGGATGATACAATTATTGAGAGGATTAAAACTGCAGCTTATAAGAAGACTGTAAAGATCCTTGCATGGGTACTTGTAAACAAAGACAGAATTGAGGCTGTTGCAGCTATTCTTGGAATTATTGGTGCATTATTTAACGTAATCAATGCAGTAAGAGATTTTGGATTCGGCAAGAAATGGCGGAAAGATCTGGATTTCATGGTCAATCATGACCATGAGTTTGAAGATGTATGGAATACTCATATGCAAAATCAGGCTGGAAGGTATGATGATTTGATGCAGAGGCTAAATGATATTCAGGACATACTGGCAGCAGTACCTAAGAAGAAAGGAGCATGATTATGAATAAAGCTGTATTGGCAACTTTATGTTTTGCAGCTGGTGCAGGCTTTGGTTTTGCTGTTGGATATTTTATGGTAAATAAGAAACAGTCTGAGGAAGACAAACAGTTTGTTGAACCAATCCACGTAGAGAAACCAGAACAGGAGCCTGAAAAATCCCAGAATGAGATTTTTGATATTAAGCCGGCAAGACTGGCTAAGGAACCAGGTGACGTAGGAATTAACTACACAGCTTATGTTAAGGACTTGAAGTATAAGCAGGAAACTCAGTCACCTCCGGATGATGATCCTGATGATCCTGATGATGAGTCCGAAGAGGATGATATTGATATGGAAGATTACGAAGAAACCTATGAGGAAAGGCTGGAACGTGAATCTCAGGAAGTACTGGAGCATTCAGAACGTTACAAGAAGGAACATAAGGGTAAGATCGAACTTATGACAGAAGATGAGTGGAATACAGACTTCCCTGAGACAGATTATGAGAGGGAAGACCTGTATTACTTCACAGAGAGTGATATTCTCACTGATGAAGATGGCCATCAATTGGATGAGATTGAGACTATTGGCCCAAAGGTAAGGCAGGTTGGATGGATGCAATCGCCTGACGAAAACATTTACGTTAGGAACCATCCACATGAGAAGGAGTACAGGATATTTAAAGAGCGTTGTACAGTAGAGGACTGGTTCTAAGGAGGTATTACTATGTATTCTGATTACTACCTTTGGCTTGAGTCCCTTGTCAATGATGGTAATCACCATGAACTAATAAGATATTTGCATGAGAAAAACTATTACTGGCAGTTTAACTTAGACGAAAACCGTGCTGCAGGCGGTATTAATTTAAGAAGGAAATTTGCATACGAGAATGGGATAGAGCTCTATGATATTGGGTTCTATCCTTGTTCTGTTTTAGAGATGCTTATAGCCTTAGCTGACAGAATGGTAGAGATCTTGACTATGGATATTTTTGATTGGTTCTGGGATCTATTACATAACTTAGGATTAGATAAGTTTGATGATTCACATTTTGACAAGGCTGGAGTCGATTATATTTTGTCTGTTTGGTTAAACAGAGAATACGACAGTAAAGGTATAGGTTCTTTGTTTCCTTTAAGTAATTATGAAGGAGATTGTAGGAACTTAGATGTTTGGAGTCAAATGAACGTATGGATATCTGAAAACTATCCTCATTCAGATGATTGGTTACTTACTTGAAAGGAGAATAACTAATGAATAAAGACACAATGATATTTATAGGTTTGGCTGTAGGTGCGTTCTCAGCTTCTCTGGCTTGCTATGAGTACAACACGGTTAAAGCTAGACAGGTTGAGGAGAAGAAAGCTGAGAATGAGCGTTTATATTTCTCAAAGCTTACACCTGAGCAGGTAGAAAATCTTGAGAAAGAGAAACTGGAGATTAAGAAGGCTCAGATAGCTCTTAAGAACACAGAAGCTGAACTTAAGAAGACTGTTACCGATTTCAAGAATGATATTCAGAAGGAAGTTGAGTCACAGGCTATGACAGCAATTCATGATGATATGCGTGATACATTCGATACTTGGTCAGCAAAGTTCGAGACTCGTCTTGAGAACAAGATCGATAACGTTGTTACTAGGATCGACAACCTCAGTGATAAGTATGGTGGAGTTAAAACCGGTAATAACTCTGCACCAACCATAAGTGTTGTTAACGCGCCCAATAATTAATTGATATTTGAAGGGAGGATTAGGAAGTGTTCGACTTTCTAAAAGTAATAAAGAACTATCAGAAAGGTAGGTATTATTATAAGCCTACATTCATTACTAAGTCCTCCATTAAGGACCTTATGACACGAGGGGGAGCTTTCTATGCAATTTATGACGAAGATACTGGGTTCTGGACAAAGTCTAAACCTCGAGCTATTGAGTTAATAGATCAGCAGGTTAGAGAGTTTACTTATAAGGATAGTGGTGAAGAAGCAATGAATGATCCAGTTCATGGTCCGAGTATTATGACTATGGCTGATTCAGCAAATCACTTAGTTGAGCAGTTCGATAGATTCTGTAAGACTATGGGTGACAACTGGCACGCACTTGATCAGAAAATGCTCTTCTCCAATTCTGAAATCAAGAGAAATGACTACGCCTCTAAGACTTTAGACTATCCTTTGGTTGAACAGCCTACTCCGTATTATGATGCTCTCTGTGAGGTATTATATTTACCAGATGAGCGCGAAAAATGGGAATGGGCTGTAGGTTCAATGATTACTGGGGACAGCACCAAGATACAAAAAATGTTTGCATTCTACGGCGAACCAGGAACAGGTAAATCCACCATTATCAGTAAGATATTTGCTGATCAGGTATTTGGTGGAATAGAAATGGGCTATGCTGTTAAGTTTGAGGCTAACAATTTAGTTGGTGGTAGTGAATTCGGTACTGACTTCTTAGAGAATGACTCAGTATTAGTTTACGACGACGATGCTGAAATGGGATTGATTACTGTTAGGTCTACACTTAACAAAATTATATCCCATGAACAGATAAGGGTTAATGCCAAGTTCAAACCACCATTCATGACAAGAGCAAACTGTATGATATTTGTAGGTTCAAATGATCCGATTCAATTAAGTCCTAATTCCGGCATGAAGAGAAGACTTATTGATATTCGACCTACAGGTAATCTTGTATCAGCAGAACAGTATGATGATTGTATAGAGCATATACCATTTGAGAAATCAGGTATAGCTTGGAGATGTCTACAGACTTATAAGAAATTAGGTAGACATTACTACGATCATTACGTTGCTGAGGACATGATGGCAAGAACTTCTCCGTTTCACAACTTTGTTATAGAGAACGTAATGGAGTTGAAAGATGGGGTTAGTCTAGCAAAAGCCTATGATATTTACCTTAAGTACGCCGAGATGTGTAAATTTAAGAATGAACTTGTAAGGTATAAGTTCCGAGATACTTTGAAATTATATTTCGATAAGTATGAGGACACCAAGTTCAGTGGCTTTAGATGGGATAAGATAGGAAAGGAGAAACCATTAGAAGTCAACATTGATATTCAATCCTGGTTGAAATTCAATTGCACACATTCAGACTTTGATGAGATTTATTCTAATCAGCCTGCGCAGTATGTAAATGAAAACGGAGATCCAAAGAACAAATGGGTTAATGTTAAAACTGTGTTAGGTGATTTGGATACAAGCCAGTTGCATTATGTAAAGATGCCAGAGAATGTTATTGTCTTAGATTTTGACATAAAAGATGAAGATGGTAATAAGTCTTTGGAGAAAAACATGGAAGCAGCATCAAAGTTCCCACCGACATACGCAGAGCTTTCAAAGTCTGGTTGTGGTATACATCTACATTATATTTACACCGGCGGAGATCCAAAAGAACTTTCAAGGATCTACGAAAATAATGTAGAAGTAAAAGTATTCACAGGTAATGCAGCACTTAGGAGACAATTAACTCTCTGTAATGATATTCCTATTGCAGAGATTAGTTCTGGGTTACCTTTAAAAGAAGTGAAAGGAGGAAAGAAGATGGTAGATATGGATGGCTTCAAGAATGAGAAAATTCTTAGGTCAATGATCGTTAAGAACCTTAAGAAAGAATACCATTCGGCTACCAAACCAAGTATTGATTTCATCGATAAACTCCTTACAGATGCATACAATTCAGGTGCAAGTTACGATGTAAGAGACATGCAGAATGATATTCTAGCTTTTGCAATGAACAGTTCTCACCAAGCGGATTATTGTGTTAGCAGAGTATCAAACATGCTGTTCTGTTCTAAAGATGTGCTTGAGAACGAGAATGAAGAGAAGGCTGTAGCTGATGAGGATGCTCCTATAGTTATGTTTGATACTGAGGTATCTCCTAGTTACAAACAGTATATTGAGTATTGTGAGAAGAATGATATTCCTTACAATGTTCTAGTACTGCCTAAGGGTGTTACAAAAGATACTAAGGCTCATTTCTTAATTTGTTGGAAGTTCTTAGGAGAAGATAAGTCTGTTCAGAAGTTGCTTGACCCTAAACCAGATGATATTCCAACTTTATTTAAGTATAACCTAATTGGTTTCAACAACAGAGCTTATGATAACCACATGATATGGGCAGCTTCTCAGGGTTATACACCTGAAGAATTATATTCTCTCAATATTCGTATAATCGGTGAGAAAGATAAGAAAGCTAAATTTGGGCAGGCTTACAACTTATCTTACACTGATATTCTTGACTTTGCTTCTGCAGGAAACAAGAAAGGCCTTAAGAAGTGGGAAATTGAATTAGGCATTGATCATCTGGAATGGGATAGACCTTGGTACGAACCAATACCAGATAGTAGACTCACAGATTGGGCAGATTATTGCTCAAATGATGTTATAAGTACTGAAAAAGTATTCAACCACTTACAGGATGACTATGAAGCTAGATTGATATTAGCTAAGCTTGCTGGTGGTATACCAAATGATACAACTAATAGCTTAACAATTAAGCTTCTCACTCATGGCATTGATAATCCACAGTCTCAATACGTTTATACAGACTTGTCTACGATATTCCCTGGTTACGAGTATCACCCTGAAGGAATACCTAAAGAAAGATATTCTACAGAACCAGGAGCAAAGATCCCTACTAAGAGAACAGGTAAGTCAATCTACATGGGTGAAGATCCAAGTGAAGGTGGATTTGCTAATTGTCCACAACCTGGAGTTTACTTCAATGTAGGATTGTTTGATGTAGCTTCCATGCATCCACATTCCGCTATTAAGTTAGGGATATTTGGTAAGACAATAACCAAACGTTATGAGAATCTGGTAGAAGCTAGAGTTGCGATTAAGCACATAAAGGAGATCGGAGATGAAGCATACAATAACGCACTCAAAAGAGTGGATGCAATTAAAGAAGGATCTTCCCAGATTGTTAAAGATATTCTTTCTGGACTTTCTGGTGATCCTCTTAAACATAAGTGCAAGGCGATTGCAAACGCGCTCAAAACAGCTATCAACTCAGTATATGGCCTCACGTCGGCAAAGTTCGACAACAAGCTTCGCGACCCGAGAAATGTAGATAACATTGTAGCTAAGTATGGTGCTTTATTCATGATCACACTTAAGCACAAATTACAGGATATGGGATACACTGTTGTGCACATTAAGACAGACTCAATTAAGGTTGCAGACTTCGATGCTAAAGCTGAAAAGTTCATTATGGACTTTGGTAAGAAGTATGGGTATTCTTTTGAACGAGAAGCTGTTTATTCTAAGATGTGTATAATAGATGATGCACAGTACATAGCTTATGAGGTAGAAGCAGATGGCGAGAAGTTGAAAGAACCATTCTGGACAGTAACAGGAGCCAAGTTCGCACCTTTATATTTATTCAAGAGTTTATTCTCTCACGAACAAATCACGTTCGATGATTTCCCAGAAACTAAGTCAGTAGATGATGCAGCCATATATTTAGTTTATCCAAATGGAGCTGAGTCCTTTATCGGAAGGGTCGGCTCTTTTGTTTGTGTAAAAGAAGGTTATGGTGGCTCTCTAATGAGAGTTAAAGGAGAAAGTCGTTCAGCTGTAACCGGCACAAAGGATTTATATTGGGCAGAAGCAGAATCTGTTCGTGAGCATCCTGAGAGGATTAATTTGGATTACTACAGATCTCAGTGTGATAAGGCTATAGATACAATAAACGAGTTCTATCCATTTGATGAGTTCGTAGATTGTGATCCTACAGATTTCATGTTCATACCAGAAGGTAGTCCAGAAGAAGTAGAGTTTAATGGAATGAATCCACCAGTAGAGTGAAAGGAGAAAGATATTTATGAAACTGACAATTGAAAGAAGCGGTAGAGCTGAGATTATTATGGTTGAGGGAGCTGTTCAGAATGATATTCTTCCAGGACAGTTCAGAAACTTCAGAGGCGAGAAGAGGAAGTTTAACGATGAGGGTAAGAGGAATTTCAACCTTGCCCTCAATCTTCCAACAGAAGCTTTAGATGATCTTGCATCAACAGGACTCAAGATTAAAGAGATTCCTGCAAATGAGGAGTATGGCGATGAGCCTCTCAGATTTGTTAAGGTTAACGTTGCATTCGGAGGTAAGGTTCCACCGGAATTATATTTGGTTGCAGGTAAGAACATGAAGGAACTTGCTCAGGGTGAGTTAGGTCTTCTTGATGGTGCTAGGTTTACTAATGTAGATCTGGTAATCAGAACATATCACAGAGATGAAGATACCTGCACTTTATATTTACAGAAGGGTTACTTCACAATCGAGCAGGATCCTATCTCAGCTAAGTATGCAAACCTTAACATTGACTCAGATGATGAAGAAGTACCTTTTGACGAGGATTGATATTCATGAATACGGAGTTATACCAGCATCAAGTCGACGCACTTAAGAAGATGCATAATGGTTGTATCTTATATGGAAAGGTTGGCTCTGGTAAAAGTAGAACCGCTTTAGCTTACGTTTACATTTGTGAGCTTGGCGGTTCACTTCGTATTAATGGGAAAGGTCAATTCACAAAGCCAGAGCTACCAAAAGATATTTACATCATCACAACTGCAAAGAAACGGGACACCTTAGAGTGGGAGGAAGAGGTTGCTTACTTCTGCCTACAAGATGAGGTTAAAGTAACAATTGATTCATGGAACAACATTCAGAAGTATAAGAATATCGTTGGAGCTGTATTTATATTTGATGAGCAAAGAGTAGTTGGTTCTGGTGCTTGGGTTAAAGCTTTTTTAAAGATTGCTAGAACAAATCACTGGATATTACTTAGTGGTACACCAGGAGACAAATGGGAAGATTACATACCTGTGTTTATAGCTAATGGCTTTTACAAAAATAGAAGCCAATTCAAGGCAGAACATATGGTGTTTAAACCATACCTTAAGTTTCCTGTAATTGATCACTATGTAGGAACAAAAAGATTAAAGTATTATGCAAGTCAAGTATTAGTTCCAATGGATTACGAACATGACATCATCAAACACAAGATTGATATTCTCTGTGATTACGACAAAGCTAAGTATAAACGTGTCATGAAAGAAAGATGGAACATTTATGATGACGAGCCAATCGAAGAAATGGGTAAACTTTGTTACATATTAAGAAGAGTTAGTAACGATGATGCTTCTAGATACAAACAGTTAATGGATATTTCTAAGGAGCATCATAAGTTAATAGTGTTCTACAATTTCTCATACGAATTGTTTGGACTAAGAACTTTATTTGGAGAACTTGGGTATGAGATTGGAGAATGGAATGGTGAAAAGCACATGGATATTCCAACTGGAGATTATTGGGTTTATCTCTGTCAATACACTGCAGCTTGTGAAGGGTGGAATGCCATAACCACCGATACAATAGTCTTCTTTTCTCAAAATTATTCATATAAAACTTTAACACAAGCAGAAGGTAGAATTGACAGACTTAACACACCATTCAAGGAGCTTTACTATTACTACCTTAAATGTAAGAGTCCAATTGATCTGGCCATTACTAGGGCTTTATCACAGAAGAGAACATTCAACGAAAAGATATTTATGAGGGGAGTCGGGTATGATCAAAGAAATCAGTTGGGCTCCTGACTATTGTATTACTGATTCAGGAGAGGTTCTAAGTTCTAAAGGAAAGAATCTTAGAGTTCTTATGCCAGATTACACAACTGGTTATCCAAGGGTTACTATCGCCGGTAAGAAGAAGTACATTGCGGATCTTGTAGCTGAGTACTTCTTACCAAAACCAGCGAATGACTGTTACAAGATATTCTACATTGACGGAGATAAGACGAATTGTTTTGCTAGTAATCTCGTATGGTTGAGTCCATCGGAGATTAAAAGATATTCTCAGTATACTGTAGAGTATCGGAAACAAATCTTAGGAGAGTGGTAGAGTTTTCTACCTCTCTCTTTTTTGATTTTCCCTAGGGTAAGCGTGTGAAATTCTGTTTCTATAATAGAGAGGGGCGAAAAATTCACTCTCTTTGTTCTTTCGTGAAAGGGGGACAACACGATGTTGGAGAGAGACTACCAAAAGAAACTCGTGAAGAAGCTAAAAGATATTTTCCCTGGTTGTTATGTAATTAAGAACGACGCTCAACTTAAGCAGGGAATCCCAGATCTCTTAGTTCTTTACAACGACAAATGGGTTGCATTAGAAGTTAAGCAATCCGAAACTGCGAGTCATAGACCGAATCAGGATTACAATGTAGAACGTATGAACGAGATGTCCTATGCTGCATTCATCTACCCTGAGAATGAGGAAAAGATATTCTCTCAGATGAAGGAGGTGTTTGCATGATTTGGTATGACCACAGTAAAGACACACCAAAAGGAAGTCATGCATTACTTAGTGGTTCTAGATATTCTTGGTTAAACTACGATGAAGAGAAGTTGTTTAATTACCTTTCATCTTCATATGCAGTAACTATTGGGACACTAATACATGATTTAGCAGCAAGACTTATCAATCACCAGATTAAAGTCTCAAAGAACGATGCTAGGAAAATGATCATGCTTGAACTACTTGAGAATAAGGTCCCTAGATCAGTAATTGACATTGATCGTTACTTAGAGAACTTTGTAGCTTACGTTAATGATGCTATAGGTTTTGGAATGAGACCTGAACAGGTACTAAGATATTCTGAGAATGCTTATGGCACAGCAGATGCAATTCTCTTTAACGAAAAGAAAAAGCAATTAAGAATACACGATTACAAATCCGGCGTAACTCAACCTTGTCTACATCAGCTTGAGATCTACGCCGCTTTCTTTTGCCTTGAATACCATGTTCAACCAAAAGATATTTCCATTGAACTTCGAATCTATTGGAACAACGAAGTCATTACAGGTTTACCAACTGCAGCTGACATAGTTCCAATCATGGATAAAGTAATTACTTTCGACAATTACATCAAAAATTTAAAGGAGGGTTAAGATGGATATTTACCTTATGCATGAAGGTGTAGGCCACGATGAGAATCCTCCTGGAAGAGGTTCTGGAAGGTATCCATTTGGTAGTGGTGAGAGACCGCATCAAAGAGCTTGGGATTTAAAGGCTCGTTATGCAAAGCTCAGTAAAGAAATCGATCCTGATACTGGTAAAAAGTATACAGAAAAGAAGATTGCTGAGTTAATGGGTTACACAAAACAGGAATGGGATAAACAGAAACATGAATGGGTTGAAGCAGGTAATGCAGCAAAGCTTAAAGCTGAGAAAGAAATCGCTACTGCTCAGGTTAACTCAGATCAGTATGAAGAAGTAATGTGGTATTACAATCACATCGATCCCAAAACTGGTAAACCATACAAGCGAGCTGAGATTGCAAGGATATTAGGAATTAATGAATCCTCAGTTCGTTCAATTGAGAACACTAAAACATCAATGGAGGATAACCAACTCTTTAGAGCTGTAGAAGATCTTAAAAAGATATCTGAGGAGAAAGGATTCATTGACGTTGGTAAAGGTGTTGAACTGTCTTTAGGAGTTTCACCAGATAGAATGCAGTCTGTTCTTGAGGTTCTTAAGAACGAAGGATATTCTGTAGAGAAAATCTACATACCTCAAGCTTCTAACCCTAATCGTGAAACAACAATGATGGTTCTTTGCCCTCCAGGAATGGAAGGTCAGGCATTCAAACACAGATTTGAGGTTAAGTCTGTGGAAGATATTTCTGGTATAGACAACGTTGCTACTCAGCAGGGTTGGCAGGAGCCAGTAAAAGTAGACCTAAACCGTGTAAAGATATTATACGATGAGAATGGTGGTTCTACCAAAGATGGAATGATAGAAATCAGACCAGGTGTAGAAGATCTTAGTTTAGGTAATGCTAAATACGGACAGGTTAGAATAGCTGTTGATTGTGGTAAAGATGGTATTCGTTACATTAAGGGTATGGCTGTGTACAATCCTGATTTACCAGAGGGAAAAGATATTTTGGTTAACAGCAATAAGTCCATTTCAGATGGTGTTACTAAAGCACTTAAAGATTATAAGGCTGGTACAGCAAACCCATTCGGTTCAACAGTAGTTCAAACCTATATCAAGGACAAAGATGGTAATCCTGTAATTGATGAAAAGACAGGAAAACCTAAGTTATCAGCTATACAGTTTGTAGGTTCTCCTACTCAGGATAATCATGACATGCACGTGGAAGGTTCTTGGGGAGATTGGAGTAGAAACCTACCAGCTCAGTTCTTAGCTAAACAAAGTTTACCTTTAGTTAAGCAACAGTTGAAGCTTAAGTCTCTTGATTACGAATCACAGTACAAAGATATTTTAAGCATGGACAATGTAACTGTTAAGAAGAAGCTTTTAATAGATTTTGCAGATGCTTGTGATGGCGCTGCAGTAGATCTTAAAGCTGCTCCTTTACCAGGACAAGGTGTTCATGTACTATTACAATCTAATACTCTTAAGGATAATGAAATCTATGCACCTAATTATCCAAGTGGAACTATGGTTGCTTTAGTAAGGTTTCCACATACTGGTCCTTTTGAAATACCTGTTGCTACAGTTAACAATAACGACAAAGAAAGTATCAAGCAAATCGGTAAGAATGCAAAAGATGCTATTTGTGTTTCTAACGCTGCTGCACAAAAACTTTCAGGAGCAGACTTTGATGGTGACACTTGTATAGTAATACCAATGACTAGGAAGAATGTAGAAGGCGGATTTGACAAGATTGTACAAATCAAAGCTATGGACGCATTACCTGGTCTTAAAAACTTCAATCCAACAGCCGAATACGGAGAGAAAAGATATTCTGGTACCAAGTATCATAAGATGACAACTAAAGAAAAAGGTATTGAAATGGGTATCGTTTCTAACATGATCACTGACATGTCTGCTAAGGGTTGCGAGAACTATGATCATATTGAAAGAGCTGTTAAGTATTCAATGGTTGTAATCGATGCAGAGAAACACAAGCTGAATTACAAGCAAGCTTACAAAGATTACAACATAGCAGAACTAAAAGATATTTACCAGCACAATGCAGACGGTTCTCATGGAGCAAGCTCTCTATTATCAAGGTCTAAAAACACAGTTGAGGTGCCTATTAGGTCAGAAAGATATTTGATCGATCCTGCTACAGGTGAAAAACAATACCTTTCTCCCAGGAAGACCGAAAAGATGGAGCGTAAAAGAGTTAAAGTAGAAGCTCCTGAAGGTTACAGATGGGTTGATGACAATGGTAAGGCTCACAAAAGCAAGTATCTCAAGGACGAGAACGGAAAAGATATTTATGCCACTATAGGTGGAAAGATTAAACAGGACAAATTTGGTAACTACTACTATGACAAAGGCACTGGGAAAGACGCAAAAGATATTTGGGTTAATACTGGTAATGTAAAACCCATTATGCAGAAGATTCCTCAGATGGAGTATTACAAAGATGCCCGTAGTTTACTTTCCGATAACCCTAACGAAATCGAAAAGACCTATGCCGATTATGCTAACCATATGAAGACTATGGCTAATCAGGCTCGTAAGGAATACAAAAGGTTACAGATAGAGGAAAAACAAAGAATCGACCCTGTAGCAAGGAAAAGGTATTCTGAAGAGGTTTCCTCATTAGAGGAGAAGCTTAGGCAGGCAGATCTAAACCGCCCCCGTGAACGTATGGCACAGCTTCTTACAAATTCAAGAGTTAATGCTGCTCTTGCAGATGAGCCTGAGAAATACGATTCAACTGAGGAAAAGAAGAAACTTAGAGATACTATACTTAAACAGGCGCGTATAGATTGTGGTGCACAAAAGAAAAGGGTTACTTTCACTGATTCAGAATGGGAAGCTATACAAAACCATGCTGTTGGTGAAACAAAGTTAATGAAACTATTAGACAATGCTGATTCTGAAGAGTATACAGCAAGAGCTTTACCTAGACAATCAAAGATTAGTGATTCTAAGAAAGCTTTAGTTTCAGCTTATTACAGAGCTGGTTACACATACGAACAGATTGCAGCAATGACTGGAGTTTCACAAGGTTCTATTAGTGGAATCGTTGGTTAATAAAAAGAAAGGATTAAAGTTATGTCTAATGAAGTTAAAGACGTTTGGATTACAACAGTTGACAATCCATTTGATCCTTTCAC
>AUXO017836812.1_pt1 | contig 20337 bp, 18 predicted proteins | sample 768731 | NCBI WGS metagenome assembly AUXO01 (sample SAMN02715735, study PRJNA202380) | gut metagenome | biome: sheep rumen | host: Ovis aries | place: New Zealand: Palmerston North
AAAAGCATGATTTATCGCATGTGATGAAACAGGAACCCGTCCCGGTGGTTCTACGATAATAGTTCTGCTTGTTGCAGCTAAGGTTTTGCGGCTGGTAAAGTTAAACTGATATTAACAATATACGTAATGTCTTGTATAAAAAAAATTCCTTCCTTTAGGTGTTTTCTAATCATTACATTAGTATTTCTATGTTGCACTGGCTGTACAGATGAGTACGAGCAGGGGGAGGGCTTTCCAATGGATGGCTGTGAACTGATATGGAGTAGTGACAAATATTGCGCATTTACATCCATGATTCAGTATGATGATGGTTATTATATGTCCTTTCGTGAAGGAGAGACTCATGTGGCAAATAATGATTTTGGGAATATTCGTATTCTATATTCTAAGGAGGGGCTTGTGTGGAATACATATGAAATACTGAGCCTTCCCAACGTTGATTTACGAGATCCGTACTTTTCGATTAACCCGGATGGAATGCTTGTTTTGTCGTGTGGAGGTCGAATTTATGAAGATGGGAAATATCTCATTTCTACATATGTTTCAGTGATATCTAAAGATAGGGAATTTACTAACCTGGAAAGGATTTCGGTATTAGATAATCCACAATTATCTTCTCTTTGGTTATGGAGATTAGCATGGCTTAATGGCGAAGGCTATGGATTAGGATATGGTGAGCAGGGGCTATATTTATTAATGACAAAGGATGCAAAGTCTTTTACTATAGTAAGTCATATCCAAATAGGCACAAATCCAAGTGAGGGAGTAATAAAATTTGACGCCGAAGGTAAGATGGTGGCTCTTATTAGAACTGAACAAACAGCATATATAGGATATAGTTTCCCACCTTATACCGATTGGATATGGAATGACATAGGTGTTTTTCTTGGAGGTCCAGATTTGTTAATACTTAATGATGATACTTATCTCTGTGCTGGTAGATCCATTACCAAAGAGGGCATTTACGACACTAGTATTTTCGCCTATCAGAATGGAAAAATGACACAGTTAGCTAGTTTCCCATCTTATGGAGACAGCGACTCTGGATACCCGGCAATGATAATTAAAGGGACAGATTTATGGATGTCATTTTATAGTCGAAGATACAGCTATGTATGGGAACCCTCCATATATATATATAAAATTTCACTTCAAAATTTATTGAGTAAAATAAATTAAATATGTCAAATTTGTTTTTTGTACATACTCCCTTCCAATTGTTTACCGCGCAGCAAATAATTGCGCAAGAAAATTTGAAAGATAATATTATGTGCTATGGATATGTCGGGAGCAATAAGCACTTCCTTCATATTTATGATGCGATGAAAGTTCCCGAATTTTGGAAAAAGGAGATTTTTATCGATAAAATTGAAGAGTGGAGTCTTTTTCGCTTTTCTGCACCAGTAGAAAGTGTGTTGCGCGCTTTCAATATTAAAAGGAGAGTAAATAAATTAATAAACGAAGAAAATGTGGATTCGGTTTACTTTGGTGATATTAATAATGGGTGTTACCAATTACTTTCTTTCTATTATCACAGAAGGGGGCTTAGTACTTGCTTCTATGAAGAGGGTAGTTCTCATTATGTAAATACTATCTCTCAGGTAATGTACGATAAAGCTATAACTAGATACTTTAGGACATTATTCTCAGATATTATATTTTATTTGCCGTTATGGGGGAAACCGTTTGCAAAATATTTGTATATGAAGAAGTTAGATTATTCAGATCTGATAATAACTACAAGATTTAGTATAAGGCCAGGATATGCGGAACCATACGATAAAAGATTGACGATTAGAGAAGTGGAATCCCCGACAGTAAAAGGTATAATCGATTCTGTTTTGAACTCAATCAAAGGAGAGAACTATACACTGTTTTTATCAGAACCTCTTGATATTAATTCTAAAAACTGTTTGAAAGTTGAAGTAGAAGCCTTAAGGAGATCTCTAGAGACAGAAGACAAAAATGATACAATCCTAATAAAATTTCACCCAAGAGAGAATCAAACAAAAAGAGCAGCAGTGATATCTGTTTTTAGGGAACTATCTATACCGTATAGAGTTATTTGTGAGGACATTAATATTCCAGTTGAATATTTTTTAACAAGAATAAAGTTTAAGAAAATTGTTACTTATTTCTGTAGCACAATATTTTACAATGGCTATTTATATCCTAACACCAATGTTGTTTCTCTTTTGCCAATTTGCTATGAGATAGCTAAAGACTTGAATGATGAAATAGTGATAAAGTCAGTAGAGAAATCGATAAATAGTAGTATGTATTCAGAGCTGTTTGGCCATGAATGAAAATAGATCGCAAGTAATTGCAAGAAATGCTATCTTCCTGTACATTAGGATGATATTTGTCCTAATTATAGGGTTGTATTTATCTAGGGTTATACTACAAACACTCGGAGTAGAAGATTTTGGTATATACAATCTGGTTGGCTCTGTTGTCATTTTCCTAAACTTCTTGCAAGCGGCACTTCATAATGCAACCAGCAGATATCTTACATATGAGTTGGGCGTAGGAAATGTAGAGCGGCTTAAAACTGTATATTCGATGGCTATCAATTGCCATGTTATATTGGCGGTAGGGTTAGTAATAATAATGGAGTTAGCAGGCGTATGGTTCTTAAATAATCATCTTAACATTAGTAAAGATAGAATCGTAGCTGCCAATTGGTTGTTTCAGTTTTCGCTGTTTACTTTTGCAATTAGCATTGTGAGGACACCTTTCATGTCTAATGTGATTGCTCATGAAAGAATGGATTTCTATGCAGTAGTAAGTATAGGTGAAGCATTGCTAAAGTTACTTTCAGCTCTCTCAATAAGCTATTTTTCTGACAAGTTGATAGCATATGGCGGATTGCTCTTGTTGGTTGCCATTAGTATTTCCGTTGCATATTTAGTATATTGTATAAAAGAACTTAAAGACACCCGATTCTCATTGCTTTGGGACAAACAGTTGGTTAAGAGTTTTTCTTCTTATTCTGGTTGGAGCTTGTTTGTTAATGGGGCAGATCTTTGTACACAACAATCTATAACTATCTTCTTTAATTGGTTCATCGGTATTGTGGGAAATGCAGCGTTAGGAGTAATGAACCAGGTAAATGCTGGTTTGAATCTTTTCGTTTCTAATTTCTGTCAAGCATTCAATCCACAACTAATAAAGTCTTATGCAAACAAAGAGTATTCTTATTTCTTGAAGTTGATATATTCGTCCTCAAAGATTTCGTATATCCTTTTTATTGTTGTAGCATTGCCTATATCTTTTAATTTAGATTTTATCTTGAGATTTTGGTTAGGGGAGTATCCTGTGGTTGCGATTGACTTTGTAATAGCCACATTGATATATCAAATGGTTGATTCGTTACAATCCCCCCTCTTTCAGTCGGTGCATGCTACAGGTTATATAAAGGTGCATCATATTATTGTTGGTACCTTGAAGTTCTTGGCCATACCTGCAATATATTTGACTTTAAGAATAGGGATGACTGGAAGTTTCGCCCTTTTTGTGTGGTCATTATCAAATATTGTTGTTTCGACAGCAAGAGTTATATATATGAGGTCTTTAATAAAATTGGATGTAAGGCTATATTTAAAAGATGTTATTTTACCTCTTTTGATATTAACAATCATAATAATTGTTGCTAACTTTGGTGTTAATCAGTTAGTTAATAATGAGGTTTTAAGGCTATCTTTAGATATTTTGATAACGGTTGCGGTTATTGTGATTTCAAACTTCTTTGTGTTTAATAAGGATGAGAAGAAAATAATATCAGCAATACCTGTAGTACAAAAGACTTTAGGTAGATTTAAGAAATAATACAAAGATGAACATAGTATTCTTTAAAACAGGCATTGCCTACTCTGGAGGAATGGAGAGAGTGTCCATTTTTATGGCCAATGAAATGGCCAAAGTTCCAGAGAATAATGTATATTACGTGAGTAGGGTTAAAGAAGATCCTTTTTTTGCGTTAAATGAGAATGTGAAGTTACTTTACTTGACCGAAAAAAAGGAAGAAAGTTTGTATCTCAACTGGGTAAAATACGTTTGGCTAGTCTCTAGAATAATAAAGAAATACAAAATAGAGAAGTGGATAGATGTTGGTAGCAACATGGCACTAATCTCTGTTCCCTCTAAAATGTTTGCAAAATTTGATTTGTTTGTTTGGGAACATTTCAATCTTACATATGTGTGGAATAAATATACCACCAACATTGCCAGATGGTTGGCCTGCCATTTCGCAAAGAAAGTTATTGTCTTAACAACAACTGATAGAGATAGGTTTGATGATCGTTTCCATACGGGAAATATAGTAACTATCCCTAATCCTGTTACAATAAGAGAAATACCTGCTGGTGTGGCAAAGGAAAAGATGGTTCTTGCCGTGGGGAGACTATCGTATCAGAAAGGTTTTGATATGCTGCTCGATATCTGGTATCAAACAAAATGTAGAGACGATGGGTGGAAACTTGTGATAATCGGACAGGGAGAATTGTTAGAACAATTAGAGACTAAAAAAGAATTTTTAGGAATATCCTCTTCAGTTGAAATATTACCAGCTAATCCGCAAATAGAATCTTTATATGCAAGATCTAGTCTTTATGTGATGTCTTCTCGATGGGAAGGATTGCCTTTAGTATTAATTGAATCGACTTCTGCTGGATTGCCAATTGTTAGTTTTGATTGTGAGACTGGGCCAAGAGACATTGTGAAAAACGGATATAACGGTTATCTTGTGGAGTGCTTTAACTTATCAGATTTCGCTTCAATAATTGACAAGTTATGTGAAGATAAAGAGTTGATGCGAAAAATGTCTGATAATTCCAGGGTAAAGAGTCTAGAATTTAATCTTGAGTCTATCATAAAACAGTGGAATAACATATTGAAATAAAAATGTTTCCATACATACTAATTACATTTATACTAATTTTTCTTAGCATCATAAGACTGAAAAATGATGTTAAGAGAGTTGTGTTCGTGAGTATTTCAATTTTTTTATGTCTATTTGCAGGATTAAGAGGCATGGGCTATGACTATGAACCATATGCGTATTATATATATAATAATATAGATAGCCCCCCAATGGAACCAGGCTTTTCCATACTGTTATGGATTACACAATTGTTTCACAATAGTATAGCACTTCTTTTGACGGTTGCTATAATCGCAGTTGCTCTTAAAGCATCTTTCATTTATAAATACTCTTATAATTACTTCTTGAGTCTGCTAATATACTTCCATATCTCATTTTTGATTCATGATATGGGACAAATGCGATATGGTTTAGCTATGGGTGTTGTACTATGGGCAGTGGATGCATTGTTAAAAGATAAAAAAAAGTTGTTTTTCGTATTAGTAACGCTTGCTGTTTCTTTCCATTACTCCGCACTTATTGTATACCCTATTTATTTCCTGCGCAACTATAGGGTATCAACCAAATTGTTTATAATACTTTGTCTAAGTTCTTTTGCTTTAGTGACGCTTAATGCCACTGGCGTCTTTTTCTGGGTGGCCGATCATATACCGATAGTTGGAGTTGTCCATAGAATTGATTTTTATGTTACGGAAGGAGGCGATTTTGAATCAAAAGGAGCTGGTTTCAATTTTTCATTTTTGTTTAGGCTTTTTGTACTATTGTTGTTCTATTTTGTAAAGAAACATAACGATAATCATGTAGTCAATGCCTTTTTTAATTTTTATGTATATGGAATTTTTGTTTATCTAATCTTGACGTCAGTACCATCTTTTTCATATAGATGTTCTTTCTATTTTAAGTTATTGGAGATTATTATTATACCATTTATTATTTATCGGGTTAGAAATATCTTGCTGAAACCCATTTTACTTGCATTTATGATTTCATATTGTAGTTATGGAGTGTTTTTTCATTCTCCGGACGATGTTTTTTGGAAAGACTATGAACCATATAAGACGGCATTGTAGGGCTTGATATTATTAATTTCAATTTAAAGATATAAAAGTATGGAACTCAAAGAATTTTTAGTGAATTTTGCAGAACAGTTTGACGACACTGATCCTTCAGAGATTAAGGCTGAAACAAGGTATCATGATTTGGATGAGTGGGGGTCTCTCGTGGGTATGAGTGTTATTGCTATGGCTAAGACTCAATATGGCAAAACAATAACCGGTGCAGAAATACGTACATGTGAAACAGTAGAGGATTTGTTTAATCTTATTGTATCAAAGTAAATGGGAGAAGGCTTTAATCCTTTTTCTTTATCTGGAAAAACTATATTAGTGACAGGGGCCTCGTCAGGTATAGGGCGAGGTGTCGCTGTCGCATGTTCAAAAATGGGAGCAGCTATTATACTCAATGGTCGGAATCAGACAAAATTACAGGAAACACTGAGACAATTGGATGGTGACGGTCATATAATATTAGCTGCAGATCTGACTAATACAGAGAATGTTACTACGATGGTTAGTGAACTCCCTGCTGTCGACGGCGTTGTACATTGTGCAGGTGTTGGACAACGTGTTCTGTGCAAGTTGGCAACCGAGGATACAGTCGATTCTATAATTAATGCTAATTTCAAAGGTCCCGTTTTACTACAGACAGAGTTGTTGAAACAGAAAAAGATGAAGAAAGGGGCATCCATAATTTTCATTGCATCAATTGCCACCTGGTCACCAAGTGTAGGGAATGCCTTTTACAGTGCTTCAAAAGGGGCTATAGTTTCTTATGCAAATTGCTTGGCGTTAGAGCTCGCACCAAGAAAAATTAGAGTGAATTGTATTAGCCCTGCTATGGTATGGACAGATTTGATTTATCAGGATGGTGTTGAGGAAGAACAATTAAAGGAAGACGAAAATAAATATCCCCTTAAAAGATATGGTCAACCAGAAGATATAGCCAATCTGGCAGTATATATGCTTTCCGATGCATCTACATGGATGACAGGTAGTAATGTAAAAATATCGGGGGGGGCAAATTAAGTTGATAAATATGGCATACATAAAAGCAATATCATATTATCTGCCCGAAAGGGTAGTGACAAATGAGGAACTCGTTCGTGAGTTCCCAGAGTGGAGCGTTGATAAAGTGGCTCAGAAGGTTGGTGTTGACTCTCGCCATGTGGCAGCTGAACACGAGACTGCTGGTGATATGGCAGAGAAGGCAGCCAGGAAGTTGTTTGATGAATATCGGATTGATCCGAAGTCGATCGATTTTCTGATGCTCTGTACGCAAAGTCCAGACTATTTTCTACCTTCAACGGCATGTATCCTTCAGGATAAGTTAGGAATACCTACATCAGCAGGTGCTTTTGATTATAATCTCGGGTGCTCTGGTTGTATCTATGGCTTGGCTATGGCTAAAGGACTGATAGCAGCAGGTATCGCTAAAAATGTGTTGTTGCTGACAGCAGAAACCTATAACAAGTATCTTCATCCATCAGATAAGAGCAATCGTTCTATCTTTGGTGATGGCGCTGCTGCATGTTTGATTTCTACGGAGGGCTTTGCTGAGATCGGAGAATTTTCGCTTGGCACAGATGGCAGTGGCGCCAATAATCTCATTGTCAAGACAGGAGCATCTCGTCAGAAAGAAGCAACTGGCAAGCTCGTGGAGGATGACGAGGGTCATATCTGGTATGATGATTATCTTTACATGAATGGTGGAGCCATCTTCAATTTTACTTTGGATGCAGTGCCTGCCATGATGAAAGACATTCTAGAGAAGAATAATTTGGAGAAAGACCAGATAGATTACTATGTATTCCATCAGGCAAATAAGTTTATGCTCAATACGATTCGTAAGGTTTGTGTTTTGACCAAGGATAAATTTTATGTAAATTTATCAACCACAGGCAATACTGTATCTTCTACAGTACTTATAGGGCTAAAGGACTGCTTGAATAATCAGACAATCAAATCTGGTGACAAAGTGATGATATCTGGATATGGTGTAGGTTTGAGCTGGGGTGGTACTATATTGACAATAAAGTAATACATGAAAGAGTTTAAGATAATTCCATATAATTCCTCGTACAAGGATAAGTTATATGCTTATTTGAAAAGAATATCGGGAAATAAGGACGATAACTATCTAAAATACTGCGTAGATAAATCCGACAGCGAGATACCGTCAGTCTTGGTCGTTAATGGAGAAAACCAAATTGTCGGTTGTCATCTTTTCTTCAATACATCCCTTATGGCTAAGGGAGAAGAGAAAAATGTTGCGTGGGGACATGAAACATTTCTGAATGAGGATTATCGTAGTGAGGCTGGTGTTGAATTCGTATTAGCTATAAATAGCAATAATACCTTAGGAATTGGATATACGGATATTAATCTAAAAATTCAGAAGAAACTGAAACAGAATGTTTTGATGGAAACGATATTTAACTACTTCCACTTAAATATCTTTTTCCCTCTTGGTGTTTTGGAAAAATATCTGAAACCAGGATTAAAACCGATAAAAACGCCACCGTCAATAAAAGCTGGTGTCGAATTTAGACAAATTAAGGATGTTGAGGATGTGTTTATCCCGGAAAAAGGCTATTGGCATAAGAATGTGGATTTTGACCTTGTAAGGGATAAGGAATATATAAAAGAGCGTTTCCTTGATAATAAGGTGTTCAATTATACGGTATATGAATATCACAATAATGGGGAATCCTGTTATTTTGTTGTAAGGCCAATTTCGTATAGAGGTATACCGACATTACTACTTGTTGATTATCGATTTTATGGGAATCCTCAGTTGATGAGTAAAATTTTTAAGGCTGTGAAGAAACTTGCAATGAGTAATTTTATTGGCGTAATCCAAACTACAGGCGGAATGAAAGAGATTGAAGATGTGTTTAAATCAAAATTTTGCATTAAGAGGCCTGCTCAGGCAATGATACATAAGTCATTAAAGCCATCCTCTTCTGATTATATTAGTATAACTCCAGCAGATTCGGATGTGGATTTCAATAGATAAATGCATCGGTCATGAAAGAAATTGTAAGAACAATACTTTTTATTTTAGGACGTCTGCTTTACTCGAATAAGAAGAGTAAGGTCTTGTATTATCATGATGTAGCCTTGAAGAGGGCAAGTTATACTTCTATGTCAACTGACTTTGAAGAATTTTCCAAGCAAATGAATCTCTTACCACATTATGGAGAGATTGTACCAGAAATTAGCAAGCCAGAGGGGCAATTCATGATTGCATTTGACGACGGTTTTAAAGGGGTTTATGATAACAAAGATTTCTTTGTTGAAAATAGAATTTATCCTACCATTTTTGTGGCGAAAAGCTTAGTAGGGAAAGATGGTTATATGGATGAGAATCAGATAAAGGAACTAAGTGATTTGGGATTTAATATTGAGAGCCATACAGTATCACATATTGATATGACAGGTCTTGGACTAGAAGAACTTAGGGAAGAATTGGCTGTTTCTAAGAGTTATCTGTCAAGTCTTCTTAATAAAGAAATTGACGAGATTTGTTGCCCGATTGGATATTACAACGAACAGGTGATTGAAGAGGCGAAGAAAGCTGGATATAAGAAAATATATTTGAGCTATCCTTCTCCATATATCCTTGATGATTTTGTTACCGGCCGCTATTTTTGTCAATCGCTCTCAATATTCCAATTTAAATTGCTGTTACGTGGCGGTATGGATATTTTACGTAAAAGGTATATGAAACAGCATCATAAGACAATTTCATAAAAGTAAAGTGAAGTAGAAATGATTCTATTAGATTCATTGTATATCAACAATAGCGGTGGCTTACGGCTATTAGAGTATCTAGTAGCTGAACTGAATAATCGCGATGTGGATTTCTATTTGTTAGCGGATGTTCGTTGCCAAGGTAAGTTTGACTTTTGCAAGCACGTGCGATATATGCCCGCCTCTTTGTGGGAAAGAAAGAATTTTTATAAGGCAAAAGGTGGTCATTCCTCTTCAGTTCTTTGCTTCGGGAATATCCCTGCGCCAATAAAACTAAATGTTCCCGTATATACCTATTTTCATAACATCAATCTGTTGACACTTGCTGAGACTCGCACTCCCGCTCAAAAAGTCACATCTTGGATGAAGCGTGAGGTCTTTAGGCATTATAAGAAAAATACAGACTATTGGTTGGTGCAGACATCCAATACAGCAAATGAGTTAGTGAAGCATTTGGAGGAGAAATCCGAAAGGGTGAAGTTGATGCCGTTCTATGAGTTGCCGCAGGAATTATTTTCATTGGCTAATGTTCCACATGGTGATGATTATGTATATATCTCGAATTATACAGGAGCCAAAGGGCATGAAGAATTGCTTGAGGCTTGGAAGATATTATATGACAAAGGACTCAACAAGACATTGCATTTGACAGTACCTGAGGATTGTCCATTCACTGTTGAAGTGAAGAAAGCCAAAGAAAAGGGAGTAAATGTGATAAATCACGGCTTTGTTCCGTTCGACGAGGTATGCAATCTGTATAAAGAGTCAAAAGCAATTATTTACCCTTCACACAATGAAAGCCTTGGACTTGGGATTATAGAGGCTATCAATACCGGATGTGATGTGATTGGAGCAGATCTTCCATATACATATGCTATTTGCAAACCTTCGGCCTTATTTAAGCCCCATAATGCAGCGTCTATTGCTGATGCTGTTTTAGAGTATGAAAAAGACAATACTACAAAATCGGAGTTACTCATATCTAATCATATAGATGAATTAATAGATCTATTGGTGAAAGTCAACTAACATCTGTGATAGATTAATATCACATTATTGATATATATAGACATTTCTTTAAGTGTTTTTTTGATTTTTGGATTTCCCTGATTGCGCTTAAGTCCAATGTTGTTAGCCGTTACCATCTAGCTCCATTTTGCAAATAAATAGGACGAGATTATTTTCAAATTATTCCTGTCAAAACATACAATGTTGATGATTTGTTTGATGTATTACTTAAGTATATGAAGTAAATGAAGAGGGTTTTAATACATACATTGATATTTAGTCCTGATGGTGTGTCGACGGCATATCTGTATAATGATATAGCGTTGAGGCTTCAGCAGAGAGGATATGAAGTAGTGGTGTTGACAACAACACCTCACTTTAATATTGTTCCAGAGCAGGTGGAGAAGCAACCCATGAAATGGAAAGTATGGGGTTTCTGCAAGGTGAGTAAGTTCAATGGGATGACAGTCTTACATGTGCCACAAAAGAAATTCAAGAGCACTGTGTTAAGGTTGTTGGGCTTTGTGTATTGGCACATAGTATCCTTCTTTATTGGGCTTACTATTCGTCACGTGGATTTGATTCTCTCTCCGTCTCCACCTTTGACTCTGGGATTCTTGAATCTTGGTTTGGCTAAGCTGAAAGGGTGTAAAGTGGTGTATAATGTTCAAGAGATTTATCCAGATATTCTGAAGCTGAAAGGTGGTATCACTTTGAAGTTCCTAAGCTGGATGGAGAAGAAGGTTTATAATGGTTCAGATGCAGTCACCACCATTGATAAGGTGTTTCACGACACTATTGCACCTCGTTTCAAAGATCAGAGTAAGCTGCATATCATTCCCAACTTTGTGGATACTAATCTGTACCACCAAGTAGAGTTTAATAGTTTAAGTGATTTAAGAAGTGCAAGTGGAGATCCGTTTTTCCCTGAGAATGATTCAATCAAGTTGCTGTATGCAGGAAATATTGGACATGCGCAATCATGGGAACCGCTGATAGAGTTAGCTGACAGGACTCGAGACTTGAGTGTTGAGTATGTCGTGATAGGTGAAGGCGCAAAGAGGGGTTATGTAGAAGAAGAAATCCAGAAACGTAGTTTGGATAAGCTACACTTATTGCCATATCAGACTCGCGAACTGATGCCAACCATTCTCTCTTATTCTGATGCTTCGTTTATCTTTATGGCACCAGAGATGGATGGTGACGGATTCCCGTCAAAGGTCTATACCATCATGGCTTGTGAGCGTCCTATGTTGATTCTGTCTGGAGAAAATACACCTATTGTAAACTTCTTAAAAGATAAAGGTTGTGCTAAACTGATTACAGAGAAGGACTTTGATGCGAAGGTGAATGAAATGGTTAATTGGTTAAGGAGCATAACGAAGGAAGAATTAAAAGAAATGGGTAAGAAAGGACTTGCAGAGATACAGGCTAAATACACGAAAGAAATAGTGACTGGTATGTATGCAGATCTGGTTAAAGAATTGATAGGAGAATAAACAATGAAGATACTTATTACAGGAGTTCATGGATTTGTGGGAAACAATTTGGTTAAAGCATTATCTAAGGACAACATTATTTATGGACTTGATATTATTTCACCAAACAAAGAGGGTGTGAAATTTACATTTGGTTGGGAACATTTGGAAACTAATGAGATTCCTGAAGTCGATGCTATTATACATCTCGCAGGAAAGGCGCATGATACAAAGAATCAAGCTGCGTCAGATGTTTACTTCAAAGTGAATACGGATCTGACAAAGAAGATATATGATTATTTCTGTGCTCATCCAAATATCAAGAAGTTTGTTTTCTTTAGTACCGCCAAGGCTGCTGCTGATAAGGTGGATGGTGTATTAACCGAAGATGTGCTACCTTCACCTGTGGGCCCTTATGGAGAGAGTAAGATAGCTGCGGAGAGGTATATTCTTGAAAAGTTTAAAGATTATCAAGAATTAGTGAATTCGAGAACAAAGAATACATCAAAAGACTCAGAAAACTCTACACTTACAACTAACTCTCAACTCTCAACTCTCAACTCTCAACTTTCATCTGACTCTAAACCATCAACTATCAACTCTACACTACCTGCAAAGCAGGTCTATATCCTGCGTCCGTGTATGATTCATGGTCCTGGCAATAAGGGTAATCTTAATCTATTGTATAATGTGGTTAAAAAGGGTATTCCTTGGCCATTAGGTGCTTTTGAAAACCGTAGGACATTTACCTCTATAGAGAATATCTGTTATGCAGTAAATGGTGTTATAACTAAAGATGTACCCTCCGGTATCTACAATATGGGAGATGATGAGGCGCTTTCTACCAATGAACTGATTGAAGAAATCTGCAAGTCACTTGGGAAGAAAGCACATATCTGGAAGCTGCCTAAGGGTCTTATGACCGGAGTGGCTAAGGTTGGTGGTTGGTTGCATCTGCCGCTGAACCCGGAACGGTTGCGCAAACTCACTGAGAATTATGTTTCTTCTAATGACAAGATTAAGAAAGCCCTTGGTGTGGAAAAGATGCCTGTGGATGCAAAAACTGGTCTACAGGTCACTTTAAAGAGCTTTAATAATTAAATGAAAGATAGCAACAACCAGCTAGTCTTCTTTGAGTTACTGAGAGCTGGGCTTTGGGGTGTAAGAAATCCTGATGAATGGATAGATGAAACCACGGGGTGGCAGGGGGTATATCTTCTTGCTACGGAACAATCTGCCCTTGGACTTATTCTTGCTGGATTGGAGCACTCAGATGTGAAACCACCAAAAGAGTTGCTGTTGCAATGGATTGGAGAGGTGCAGGCAATAGAACATCGGAATAAGGCTATGAACGCTTTTGTTGCTAGTCTTATTGAGCGCCTACGTGCAGAAGATGTATATACCATTCTCGTGAAAGGCCAGGGAATTGCTCAGTGTTATGAGAGGCCGCTTTGGCGCGCATGTGGAGATGTGGATTTGTTCCTTAGCGAAGACAATTACAAAAAAGCTTTGCAGATTCTATCTCCGTTGGCTTCTTCTATTGAGGAAGAGTATGAATACAAAAAACATCTCGCAATGACCATCGATGGCTGGTCGGTAGAGCTGCACGGAACACTACGTAGTGGTCTTTGGCAGAGTCTTGATCGTGGACTCGACAAAGCACAGAATGCCGTGTTCTACGAGGGTAAGGTTAGGTCTTGGATGAACGGTCGTACGCAGGTTTTTCTTCCTGCAGCAGATGAAGATGTGGTTTTTGTTTTTGCTCATATACTCCAGCATTTCTTCATGGAGGGAATCGGTTTGCGGCAGATTTGTGACTGGTGTAGATTGCTATGGACTTATAGAGATTCTTTAGACATGAAACTGCTAAAAACTCGGATAGAGAGCGCAGGAATTATGTCTGAATGGAAAACATTTGCAGCTTTGGCAGTTGAATATCTGGGAATGCCTGCTGATGCAATGCCCTTATACGGTGCTAATAATAAATGGAGCAAGAAAGCACAAAAGGTTATGGCTTTTATTATGGAGACTGGAAACTTTGGAAATAATAGGGATTACTCGTATCGCCAGAAGTATCCGTTTGTCGTATTTAAGGCTATCTCGCTGTGGAGACACCTCCAAGACTTTGGACGGTATTTTGTCATTTTTCCGTTGGATGCCGTGAAGGTGACTTGGCACAGGATGATTCTTGGGTTCTCTGTGGCGCTGAGAGGGAAGAGGCATGAGTAACTAATAAACTAGAATATATGCTAAGAAGTATAGAATTTCAGAATTACAAGGCATTTAAGGAAAGTGTTTCCTTGAAAATTAAGCCTATCACGCTGATAGTGGGTAAAAACAGTAGCGGAAAGAGTTCAATATTGAAACTTTTCCCGATGTTTTCTAACATGATGTCGGGAGACTTGACTTACCCCTTATTGTTGAATAACGATGGCATCATTTCAGGGACGGCCTATGAAGATCTATTCTATAACAAAGAGAACACTGGACTGACTTTTACCTTGAATTATGACAACGACATTAGGCTGAATGCTGTGTACTATGTGCATGAAGGCACGATACATCTTTTGAGCTTTGCTATGAATAGTGATGTGTTGGCAAGAGAGGCATGCGAGAAAAGCGTAAGGGGAATGGTATGTTATGAAATGTTTGACGAACACAAAATAGACCCAGAAGACCTGACGTTAAACGTGTCGTACATAGGGCCAATTCGGAAGCAGTCTCCTCATAATATTGTATTCGAAGGACTGGACGACAACCTTGATGTTGGTTACGACGGAGGAGGCGCCTACAGGATGTTGCTAAACTCGATGCGAACGGACAAGAAGTTATATAACAGCGTGTCTGAATGGATGGAGAAGAATTTGGAAGGGCAAAAACTGGAGTTTACGAATACGGCTAACAATACAGGTAACTACAGCCTAATGGTGAAGAGAGGTAGTCTGATGGTGAATACTTCGCAAGTGGGCCAAGGGCTGGCACAGGTGCTGCCCATCATAGTGAAATCATTCGCTGCAACAAAGAACAGCATCAACGTGATAGAACAGCCAGCTTTGCACCTACACCCTGCTGCTCATGCCAGTGTGGCCTATAGGCTGGGACAGTCGGCCAAAGAGAATGATTGCTCCTACATCATAGAATCGCACTCAAACAACATACTGCTGGGATTCAGAAGGATGGTGGTTGACCCTAGGTTTAATTTTACGAAAGACGATATTGCTATCTACTATGTGGATCGTGCGGAGAAGGAGGCCTTTGTTAGGGAGATAAAGATAGATGAGAACGGCGACCTGAGCGAATGGCCTACGGACGTGTTTGGTGAGGATTTTGAATTGTTGAGAGAGATAAACCGAATGAGACGATGATTGTGGATTTAGGAGCGGACTTCTTCGTTGCGGAACCTGTAGGTGACAGCAAGGCTGCGGCCGTAAACTGTGAGAAAGTGCATTTTGTAGTGAATGTGCTTTCGCATGGACACTTCATTTTACCCAGTAAAGGTTTGTTGAACGAGATTATAGACCAGGCTCAACGGCACGGGACACAGAGTATGATTGAATTAGTAAAGAAAGCAACTAATTTGTTCAGTCCTTCATGTAGTATGAGAAAACTGTTGACAACCATTTGTGTCAATGACTACAATAAAGAGCAGCTGACAATGCTTCTGTTCAAACCGTCGGAACTATTAGTTGAGAATGCACCTCACGAGTGGAACGTTTACAGACGGATGATACATGCTTATGAAAAAGCTGCAACCTACGGAATAGGAGTTTTTTCATACATCGGGAACAGAGTGAGAGAAAATATGCTGGTGCCAGAGAATGCCGGGGGCTGTACTAACATTGAGGCAATGTTGAATCTTAAGAACGATGTTAAGGGCGAGTATAGAGGCTTGTACAGGAAGAAAGTATGCATCATCTTCGACAGAGATACCGACTCGGATAAAGTGTATGATGAAAGGAACAAAAGGAATTTGCTGGAGAGTTTTACAGGAAAAGCTTACGAGGACATAAACGATGATGATATATATAAGCTGGACTTTGGAAATGACTATGTGTGGCACATGTGGTATAAGCGCGAGATTGAGAACTATTTGCCAGAATCGGCTTATAGAGCAAGGGGCGTGAATATTGATCTTGCCATCAGTAGTCCGAACGGCTATGATTATTATCGCTTTGACCATGAAGACAAACGATTGAATTACAATAAGAAAATACTGCAATATATGGGCACGAGCCTGGATTGTGATTATTATAACAGTTCGACAAAGCATTTTTCGGTTGACAGAAGAGATTTGTCTGAGATGCAACTGCTGTTGTTGAAGATAGCTCAAATAGTATAGATATATGGCACAGAGAATATCCATTAAACCAGAGAGAGAATATCTGAGAGAGGTGGTGGCGAAGCTTCAGAACGGAGCCTACGGAATACCTGCATTTCAAAGGGACTACGTGTGGGGAAAGAGTCAAGTGCTGGACTTATTTGACAGTATCTCGAAGGGTTATCCCATTGGCTCCATTATTCTGTGGAAACCAATGAGCGACGAGACGTTGCCCATCAAGGACGTCGTGACCGAAGAAATTTCGGACTGTGAACGAGCAGAATACTATATTCTTGACGGGCGACAGCGGACTACGACCTACTATGGCTGCGTGAACGACATAGAAGGGAAACCCGCTGTGTTTGATTTGTATTATGATCTAGACGAGGATGATTTCGCCTATCAAAGCAGTGGAAGAAAAAAGCACAGGATGTACAGGGTGTGCGACCTGTATGACACTCTGAAAATGCTGGGCATACTGCAAGAGCTGATGAGTAGCGGGGACAAGAGTCCTGATATGGAGAAGAAGATAAATAGGGTCAAAGAGATCAACATGATTCTGCAATCATATGAGATAGGAGAAATGATAATTGAGAACTGCCCGCTAGAAGATTCCAGTACTGTATTTTCCAGAATCAACTCAAAAGGAACGGATATATCGAAAGTGGCAATGATACAGGCACTGACTTATAAGGACAAAGACAGCGTGCTGCTTTCAAATGAGATAGACGACATAATAGCATCGCTATCGACCTACGGCTTCTCAAACATCAAGACGGACGACATACTAAATTGCTGCTATAAATATATTGGCAGAAATTTCTATGAAAACCAGGTGATGAAGGCCCTGCTGACGGCTAACCTGAAGGAGTTTATACCACAGTTGAAGGTCGATATTAGAAGAACGGTGGAGTTCTTGAACAAAAGATGCGGCGTGGTGTCGTATAAGTTGCTACCGTACAACAGGCAATTGATAGCTTTGGCATCGTTCTTCAGGAGATACCAGAATCCGACGGTGGAACAACTCCGAGAGATTGAGAAGTGGTTTTTCTATACAACATATCAGCAGACATTCCTGAATAGTTCGATGGGCAATGTCAGAAGCGTATTTAAGCGTTTCGATGAATTTGTTGACGGAATAAGCACAACAGCGATAGACTATGAACCTGTGAAGATAGACAGGAAACTGGACTTCAAGTTCAGTTCGTCATCGGCATTGAGTAATTTTATCGTGCTTTGTCAGGTGGGAATCAGAAGGGGACTGTCTAACGAAGAGTTGGACTATATAGGCGAGTATAGACTGAAAATGAACAAACCAGCCTACTCGTTTGCACTGCTGAACACTGAGGATAAGGGAAATATTGAAGCAGTACTGTATGGAGGTGTACATTCTGTAGATAAGAATGTATATCTGTTGACAGACGAAATGCTGGATGCCATACGAGATAGCAATCTCAGCAGATTCGGTCAATTAAGGAAAGATTATATTATACAAGTGACTAAAGATAAACTGCAATCTCTGGAAATAGAGATAGAGAAAGGAAGGCCAGCGGAGAGCAATATCAATGAACTGTTGGTGGAAGTGGCCGATCTGAATAATGAAGAAAGTAGAGAACTGTGTTCGATATTGATGGCCGGTGCAGATGCAACCTCGGCGATATTCTCTGTGGAGAAAACAGGAGATGACAGCTTTACCATTAATTATCCGTCGTTGAGCCAGCCTTATTCCCTGACCAACGAGACGGCTAGGAAGTGTCTGAAGATGATAGAAGACCACTATTGTAACGGAATAGATGCGGAGTCGTTTTTCAGTATGATGCTGGCTATGGAGAAAGATGGATGATACGGAATTTGTCGAAATTATGAATGCAATTGCTCTTGTTATTGGTAATAATGCTTACGCGGAAGAACACAACAGACTCATACGTGCAGTGAAAGATGCTGAATGCGTAGCAGAGAAAATGTTGAGACTTGGTTTTAAAGTCAGTTTAGAAACTGATTCGACTGTCGAAAACTTTGATCGTCGTTTGCAAGAGTTTGAAAAGGATTCAAAGAACTATGAGGTTGCTTTGTTTTATTATTCGGGGCATGGCCTCGAAATAGAGGGACAGAACTATCTAACTGGAGTCGATACTAGTTTTGCAGATTCAACATCAGCAAAACACACATCAATACCTCTGACCGAGGTGATAGACAGAATGAGATCAAAGTCCTTGAAAATAAAGATTCTTATTTTGGATGCCTGTAGAAATAACCCATTGCCAGATCGTGGAATAAATAAAGGACTTGCTCTTGTAAATGCACCTCGTGGTACTATCATTGCCTTTTCTACCTCTCCAGGCGAGAGTGCTATGGATTATGGTGGTGGCGAAAATAGCATCTATACAGCCGCCTTTTTGAAACACATTGAAGATGCCAATATTCCCATTGAAGAGTTCTTTAAAAGGGTAAGGACTACAGTCTATACATTATCAAATGGCAAACAAACGAGTTGGGAACATACTTCACTGATAGGTGATTTTTGCTTTAACGCTGGTCAATTGGTTCACGCATCAAATCTGCCATATATAGATTCTGTTGTGTTGGATTCTGCGTGGCAGTCATCTGGGTCAAACGTTGATAAAATAATTGAGAGATTTAGAACTTATGACTGGTATCGACAGAGTCCTGCGTTTCAGGATTTCCAGCGGCTGACTCCCATTCAGGTTACATCAGATGAGAAATTTCTACTTGGACGCAATCTGCTTCAGACAGCAGACGGAGGCGAATGGAAAACTAATGAATGGTTTGAAAATTTGGGAAGTAATTTGCGACGATGGTCGCAAAACGAAAAGAATCACATCCTCAATGGAATTTTGTTTGAGATATATTTCAATTCACAGGGCATGTTCAGAAGAAATAAAATTAAGTCGGGTATGATAGATGAGGTATGTGCATTAGAATCCATGAAGGAATATGCCGACTCATTTAACTTCATAAATGAACAACTCCTGCCGTTCAGGGACTTCCTGTATTATATTCCTTCAACTAATCCTAAATCCCTACCAGTAGAGGCTCTGATAGAGGACGTGGAGTATGATGGAATTGGTGGTAGAAAAAAATATGCTCCAACCCTAACAAAGCTGAGCATTAACGGCAGGGATATTCTAGCTGAAGAAGATGAGGACTTTATGAAAAGAATACTCAATTTTGACGATTTTGAGAAAAGGCTTGCCGTAGAACTTGCTGTGCCCAAAGCAAGACTGACTTTATCTGTTAATCGAAAAGTCGAGCAAGTGAAAGTTCCCTGGGATAAGTTAGTGAAATAGTTGTCATTGCCACGATTAATAAAAATGAAAGCAATCACGACAATCTTATTAATAATTATTTAGTTTATGTGGATGACATATATAATCATAACTCTGCTGCTATTGATTGTAGAGTTAGTCTATTTTATAATTGCAGACAGGTTTAACATTATTGACAAGCCAAACCAACGGAGTTCGCATAAGAGCATAGTGCTGCGAGGTGGTGGTGTTATCTTCACCATTGGGCTTTGGATATGTAGCATATGGTATGGCTTTCAGTATCCATGGTTGTTGGCGGGAGTAACACTTGGTGCAGGAATATCGTTTGTGGATGATATTCACTCGTTGCCGGACTCATTGCGCTTGGTGATACAGTTCACAGCGATGTTCTTAATATTTCAGGAGATAGGTCTGCTGCATTGGAATATGTGGTGGATAATCCCGATTGCATTGATTGCTGCAGTCGGCGGAACGAACATATTTAACTTCATGGATGGAGTTAATGGAATAACTGCAGGATATAGTCTCGCCATGCTGATACCGATAACATTGG
>AUXO013756512.1_pt1 | contig 20336 bp, 29 predicted proteins | sample 768731 | NCBI WGS metagenome assembly AUXO01 (sample SAMN02715735, study PRJNA202380) | gut metagenome | biome: sheep rumen | host: Ovis aries | place: New Zealand: Palmerston North
GCTAATGATGAAGAAGTCCAAGTTCCATTATTCATTCTTACATAAGTTGGATTTGTTAATCCATAACCCAATACTAGAAATGAGCCGTATGCGTGTTCATAATTATATCCAGATAAAGCATAACCAAATGACATATAAGCACTTCCATGCTCTAATCTAACAGCAGTTCCAACTGATTTATCAATATAGTTAAACGCATCTTGTAAAGCAGTTATGTCATCAGTTCCACCTGCTGAATAAGATAATAATGATTTGGCAGTAATACTTAAATCTCCACTACCTAAAACACTATTACCATTGATAGTTTTTATATTTGTTCCACTAACTAATTTATCTTGTAAATCAGATGCATGCTTTCCATCTACTGTATCAGCATCTAACCCAAAATCTTGTGTATTACCACTTGTATCTGTTTTTATCTTTGGTCTATAACTCATATTGTAAGACCTCCTCTAATTAAGATATTTTCTCAAAGAATATTCCGCCAACGGCTAAATCTGCACTTGGTGTAGTTTGTCCTGTTGTTCCAAATTCAATAAGTTTACCACCAGCTATAACTCTACCTTTGGCATCAGTTTGGACTACTGAATAAGTCCCTGCTGTTCCTACATTTGCTAAACTTAAATTGATAGTTATATCTTGGCTACCATCAAATGATCCACTACCACTTGCATCACCACTTACTGCAATAGTTCTAGCAGTAGATAATTCATCTGCTTCACTAGCAGCACCTACTTTTGTAGTTCCATTTACAATGTTATCTATTGCAGTATCTTGATTTGTATTTTTTGTTTCAATAGCAGCAATTCTATTTAAAAATGCTGTTGTTAATCTGATAACATTTTCATTGTTTACAACCGCTACCTCAATATTTGTATTATCTCCAATATATTCATCAACTAAATCCCCAACAGGTATTGTAATAACACTCGGAACTTGAGGCGTATTATTAGCTAATACTAATACTATATTTTTATTAGTTGAATCATAATATCCACTTTCAATTAATAATTCTAGTGGTAAATCTACGCTTGATAAAACAGTATCATTTGCATCTAATAAAGATACAACTCCTGTTGAAGCATTATAAGTCAATTTAACACCTGCAACTGTTAATATTGTTAAATCTACATTTTTATTTGCATCAGGTGTAACAGGTGTTCCACCATTAACAGAAATAGATTCAATAGTGTTTACTTCAGCTCCTGCCTCAATACCACTTAACTTTGTTCTTTCTGCTGCGGTCATTACTTTTTTATCAGTTGTTTCAACAACCATATCAGCATTCGTTTCTAAATGAATTATCTCTAAACCATTTTCAGTAACTTCTTGAAATCTTCTATTTTCAGCCATTTTATTCATCCTCCTCTACTTTCTCTAAAATATATTGACCTACTTGTAAATCTTCAGGCATTTCCCCATCTACACTTCTAATTATCCTTTTTTGTAAATCACTTAATGTCATCTTACTAGCTACATTATCAACATTGACTAAAACATTTAATCTCTCATTGCTTACACTAGGGCTAACATTAGCTAGTAAGTTTAATCTTGAAGGTGTAAAGCCTGTATGTCCTGCTTCTTCATAATCAAGCCCTAATAACTCACTATGTTCAACAGGTGGTGTAACATTAATATCACTATCCATTTCAACATTAATATCATTACTCTCAATGTTTACAACTTCAGGATCATCTTCTTCAAACTTAATAATTAAATCTCTTTCTTGCACACAATTACTCATTGTTTATCCCCTCCACAACATTTGTTTTAGGATATACATAGATAGTAGATTTATATACAACAGTTTTAATATTATTATCTACAAATTTAATAGTAATATCATAATCAGATTGACCTACTTCAAATTGTGCAGTTTCTTGTGGTGATAAATAAAACTCATATTTTTTCGTTTCAGAATTATATGTCAATTCTTTTGAAATGTTTAATTCATTGCATGATAAATAAATGCTATCAATAAGGTCTTTATCTATATTTACAAGAACTACATTTTTTTGAACTGAATCACCTTTTATAATGTTGATTTGAAAACTCTTTAAACAAGCCATTTTATCACCCCTTTTTATTTATCAAATCTTATACCATTATCAAATAGATATTTATTATTTTCATCTAGGATTCTATTATTGACAACAGCAAAATCTGTTCTATACATATAATATCTTTTTACTATACTATCAACTATATATATAGTATCAGTTTTTATTTCAGGTATATTATTAAACTTATATGTTCTATTTGTTGTTATTACTCCACTCTCATCTATTGTTGTAAGTTCTGTAAATGTATAAGTTATATATTTTTCATCTCTTGGTAATTCCAGGTATTTTTCATAAGGCAATAGCAATTTAATGTCTTGACCTGTTAAATTAACATAATTCATATTTTTTCACTCCCCTTATACCGCTTTAATTTCGGTTGCACCTACATATAAACTATTAACTGTATATACATTATATGCAGAGCTTGTTCCAACCCACGAAACACTTGCACCATTAGAATCAATTTTTAGTATCGCAACACCTGCACTATAATCATCTTCATCATACTCAACATCAAAAGCCATTATTACCCATCCATGATAATAACTATTGTAATTTAATGTAATTGTTCCATTGCCACCTGATGAGCCTACGATATATCCAATAGTTCCGTTTGATAAAGTATATCTAACTATACCTGTAAATTGAATTGATCCATAATAATCATTAAATAAACTATTATTTACTAAATTAGTATTAACATCTCTATTAACAGTTGTATTACTTATTGTAAAATATCCTTTTGGTTTTCTTATAGAATATTCTACATAAGCCTCTTGTCCCTCACTTGTAATTGTAATAGTTTCATCACCTGTTCTACCAGAATAAACATAGGAACTTGTTTCGTAAGTTTGTCCAAATATATTTAATATATTAATAGTAGTTCCATAAGCAGCACTATTACTATAATCAGCTATTTCATTTCCACCATAACTTGCAGTAATTGTATATGCGTATGTTCTTGGTGTCATTGTGCTATAAACTGTATATACTGATGTATTTCCTGTAACTCTTACACTATTGGTTGTTTTCCCTGAATAATATGCTTCAACTGTTGTAAAAGTATCTGCATTATAATAATCAGAAGAATAAACTCTTGTTCCATAAGGAATGTTTAATAATGTTTGAGAATCTAAAACATTATTTTGATATTTAGCTCCAACTATTACTGTATATGTATTTATTGTTCTTGTAGCCGTAATTGAAATTACACTAACATTTTGATTATAAGTTCCACCCTGATTATCAACAGTATAACTATATTCATCTGTATTAGTTAATGGTGTTGCAGTTATAGTTATAGTTTGATTTAATCCTATATCTGTAAATGTTGTAGTTTGACTAATATTACCTGTTCTACTATTACCACTAACATCAATATAAGAATATTCAACTGTCATATAATCAGGATTAGTAAGATTAACAGTAAAACTTCTTGTATCTAGGAACTCTTTAGCTTTAATATTTATTGCAGGAACTCCACTATAAACAAATTCACTACTTGTTACCTGGAATGATTTATTAGCATACAATCCGTTTTTGTTATCAACAAATCTCACTATATCTCCTATATCTATTATATCACCATTAGTTTTATTAATAACTAAATTATTATCTTCATCATAATAATCTGCTAAAATAATTTTTGCATCTATTGTTTGCCTAACATTTTTATAATAATTTAATATTTTATTAGAATTATATAAGTTAATAACTATACCACTATAAGTAGTTTCGTTATCCATAAACTCATTATCATTAATGCTATGTGTTGTTCCCTCTGAAGAAACACTTACATTTTTCTCATCATCTATATAACTTGGCTTTTTTGTATAAAATCTAAAAGCATGTAAATAATATGTTTCAGTATTATCCGTTAAATCTTTATAATCTCTAAAGCAATTAAATGTTACATAATATCTACCTGAAACAATTTGAGTTCTAAACTCATCAATAGCACCAGCAGTTACAGGGTATTGTGTATGATTAACATATTTTCTTTCTTGATTACTAACTGTAAAAGTGCTTCCGCTATTAATAACTCTTTCATACATTGTAACACTATCTTCAAAATAAGCATAAGCTAAATCAGAATATTGCATTACAAAATCAGTTACATCAACTTTTACATAAATTTCATTATATATTCTAGGATTTTGTGTAGAACTAGACCAATCCTCTTCTTCAATCTTAACGATATATTTACTATTTGGAAAGTTTGGATCATTTGTAATAGTTGCAACATTTCCATTTTCATAAGTAAATATAAATGGATTAAACTCAAATGTAAAAGCCAAATCTACATCTGTTTTAAATGCTTTATCATTATATATAACTTTATTTATTTTCTTTATACCATTAATATTAGGAGTAATAGATAAGCATTTTCCATAAGGAATAATTATTTTTTTAGACATAATCTATAACCTCCATTTCATTGTATTTAATTACAACACAAGTCATTGTTAAATTGCAAAACTTGTTTAATGTTTCAAGCAAACTTCCACCCTCAAAATAATAATTCTTAATTATAATTGAATTTAATCTTGAATATGTATTAGAATCTATAACATAAGAAGCTAAACCTGAATAATTAAATAATCTATAAAACAATGTCCATGCACTAACATTAGTTTGATAAAAGTTTTTAGGTATCATAATATCTTTTAATTTATAGTATGATTCCTCTTTAAATGTAATATTAAACTTATGGTCTTTTGCCTCATAAGTAATATTATCACCATAATATTGTCTAAATAAATTATCATTTATATATATTTTAATAAGAGCAGTATTTTCTAACAATCCCTCATTATATTTCTTTTCTATTAATCTATCTTTATCTTGAATCTTTATGTTTCCATATTGACCTATAACAGAAAATGAAGGAGTTGAATTATCACTACTTATTTGATTACCTGCTACCAATTCACTAATGCTATCACTTGTATATTCTTTGATTAAAGGTTGATTATCAATAGTAAATTCTATTTCTACTTTAATTGCCATAATATATCACCCTTACTCTTCTTGCACTACATCCCATTGAGCATATAAGACTAAATTGCCTATGGCTCTATAAGTTTCGTTGCTATAATATTTATCTCCTGTTCCATCTGCATTAGTAGTCCAATACTTAAATGTGTAAGTGTTAGTATCACTGCTAGTTTTATGATGATTATAATTTTTTCCATTTAATATAGAATCATACATTCCATAAGTTAATTTATCTTTTGTAAAAAATGGTATATAAGCATTTTCTCCACCTGAACTAATATCACTATATTTAACATTATCATAATATGTAGTAGTTAAATAATTAGTATCATTTAAAGTTCCTATCAATGATATTTCAAGACCTGTTGTTGCTAATATTTCAAATCCACGATTATATATCTCTGCCATTTCTCTTGGCTCAATATACATTTTATGTGTAACAATTTGATCTATCTCATAATCATAATATTTAACATTAAATTCATTTGGAGTAATAGCTCTTAAAAATCTTCTAAAATCATCTATTGTCATATATGAAAAAGATATTTTAACTCTTGGGACTAAAAATGTTTCATAATCCTCAATATTTGGTATTGATCCATCTAATGTTCTTTCAGGCTCTTTGACATAAGTCTTTGTGTTTATACAATAAAAAGAGGAATATCCGACAAACTCTTCACCATTAATTTCAATAGGCTCTAGTCTATTCTCGGTAACCTCACTATAAATATAGGGATTATGTGGTGTATCAGCAGAATGTGATATTGTCCAACCTAATCTCTCATACTCATCAACTTGATAAACACTAATTTCTCTTGTGATTTGATTCTTTGTTGCATAATAAGGCATAATCATTCCTCTTTTCTTTTTTGTATTTACATTTTAATTATAATATATTTATTTGAAAAATACTATTATATTTTTTCAACTTTATAACCCTGCCTTCTTAATTCATTAATCATAGGTGTTGCCAATGCTCTTGCGATAGCACCATCAGTAGCACCACTAAATGAAAATTCAACAGTATCTTTGTTGCCTCTTTGAATGTTTATAGCTTTAACCATTCCACGATAAGCAGCGTTCTCAATAGCACTTACTATCATATCATTATTGGCAACTGCACTTTGTCCTCCTATATTTCCTACAAGTTCTGCTCCTCTTTCATTTGCTATAAATAGTGAGCCTTCTTTTGGAACTCCACCATCGGCAAATTGTTTAACACCTTTTATAAGTGCGGTAATTCCTGCTGCACCAGCAGCGGTAGCACCTATTATAATTGGAACGGCTGCACCCAATGTCATTGCTCCATGATAAGTAAGCCATGCAACTGAAGCAGCGGTTAAACTAGCTATTAATGTTGTTAATACACCAATTACTACTTTTGTTTTAGCAGACCATTGATCCATTTGAGTAAAGATAATCGCTGCTGCGGATATACCAACCATTCCTATTCCAACACCGACTAATGTGCTTTGTAAAACAGTTAATCGCATTGTTAATTTCTCAACGGCTAGTGCAAATGATACTGCCATTTTACTTCCTATATTTAGAGCCATTATTAGTTTTAATGTTCCTAATATAGTTGTTAATACACTACCTGTAATTATAAGGGCTTTATTACCTTTTCTTAATCCCTCAATAATCATTACAATACCTGCAACAATACCGATAGTTGATATTGTTTTAAGTATTAAACTTGTAAATGTTAAATTAGTATTAAGTGCAGTCATTTGAATAACCAATGTTCTAACACCTAAAATCAATTTAGTTCCAAATTTAACCATTACTAAAGCAAAAATTGATTCAAGCACTAATCTTATTGCATCTAGTCTTGTAAATCCACTATCTAACTTCCAAATGACATCTTGAATAGTGTTTCCATAAGCATCAGTTGTTTCTACAACTTGTTGTGTAAATCCTAACCATTTAAGTATCTTTTCAGCTATTTGTGTTGCATTACTTGATACTTTATCTAAACCGCTCTCATAATTAACAATAGCATCTAATATATTACTTAAATCATCAGTAACAGATTTATTAGCAGATAATGCCTCAAACTTATCAAAACTTAATAATCCATTTAAAGCATTTTGAGTTTCCTCAATAGCTTCAGTTGCATCACCAAATAGACTAACCATAGCATTTTGGTTAAATTCTTCGGCTACATAATTATTAAGTATAGCAAATGATTTGGTAATCTCTCTTAATGTTATCATAAATGCTAAACCATAAGTTAATAAAGGTTTAACATAAGTAACTAGGATTTGTCCTAAATACTTGCTCCATTCGGCAGTAACAGTTGATAATTGTTTTGCCATATTTGCAGCAGAGTTAATTGTTTTTTCGTAATCTCCTAAAATCTCTCCTGTTTCAGGATTTACATAACCAACTGCTCCTAAATCTGACATTTGTTTCTCAATAGCATAGATTCTTAATAATCTCTTTTCTAATTGAGATAACTGCCTCATAGTTTTTGATCCACCAAGACTTTGATATAATCCGTAAATTGTAGTTTCGGATACATCAATACCTGATGTAGTTCTTATCTGTCTTATTTGTCCACTTAATACTGATTGGAATTGTTGCATTGCTTTATCAACGGATACATTAAATAATGAAGCATAGTCAATTCCTAATTGTGTTAAGGTTTTTGTTAATGCGTATGATTCTGCACCACCAATACTTCCTAAACTTGAAAGCATATTATTAAATGTTGCCATGTAATTCATAATAGCTTCACTTGAAGTATTAAATGCGTATGTCATTCTATTTACATAAGTTGTTGCCTCTGCACTAAACTTTCCAAATGATACCTGGAATTTATTTAATGTTTCTTCAAAGTCAATAGCACTTGATATTACATTTGCAAATGCTCTACCTATTCTCTTACTATAATTAAATACTAAATATAATGTTCCAAGATTTGCAAATATTTTTCCTAAACCAAATCTTGTTTCTCTAGTATTATCTTTAATTCTTTCGCTCTCAACTCTAATTGATTTACTTCTACTCTCAATTTGACTTAACTTATTTTCACTATATGTAAGTGATTTATATGCTCCTGTAAGTTGAATAGATGTAGCAAATGCAGATAATGCAGGTGCTGCTTGTGTTAATTTATCAACAAAAGGTGTAATAATTCTTGTTAATGAACTAAAACTATTATAAAGTTTTCTAAAATCCATGTTATTGATCTTATTTAATTGTAATCTCAATGCCTTAATGGATTTTGTAATTGTATCTAATTGTGCTATGGTATCACTAGAAAATGTTTTTAATACAAGTTCTATGTTACCAACTTGATAATCAGCCATTATTTCACCTCTTTTTCTTTATCTATAAATCTTTTTATATGAAATAATTTCTTCAACCCTTTGCTATTATGCCCTTTAAACTCATTTGTAGGCTTTTCTAGGCGTTTTTCATTTAAAGGGTTATAAATATTCGTTCTTGGGTATTCAGGTGCTTTCTCGCCTCTCTTTGCGAACATACCTGCCATTGTTGATGTAAATGCAATGTAATTATAGTATCCAATGGTATAAGCATTATCATAAGTCTTATTTATATAAGCTACTTGATAGCAATAAAAGTTTTGTATATCATCATTCCAAAACTCGTTTGGCTTCATACCATATTCAATGGCTTTTGATAATAATTCGTAATACTCGGCATCAATTTTTCGGTCTATAAAGAAAATTAAACTAACCGCATATTCTACGGCGGTTAGTTCTTTCTTCTCTTGTTCCTCTAATCCTCTATTCCCCAAGTTGGCATAGCCTCGTAAGAAACTGTGCCAAGTTGTGTAAAAACTTTGTTTAGAATCTTTGCAAATCTTTCATCAACTTGCTCTTCTCCAAATCTCTCATCTAATTCATTGACTAAACCATCAACATCTGCCTCATCATTGTTATTTAAGATTAATTTCTTAATATAAGTTCTATTAACTTGGCTAGATATTTCTAGTTCATCAATATTAACGGCTTTCTCACTTAATAAATCAGAAACAATTTTTTCTGCTTCTTCTTTAGAAAGAGTATTTGCCTTTCTAATTTGTTCAATTTCTTCTTTAGATAATTTTTGAAGTAGTTGTTTTCTTACTTCGTTTTGCAAATCTTTTTCATAGGCTTTTTTGTCTTTCATTGTAGCGATAATTTCAAATCTATCGCCTTTCTTATTCTCTAAATATGGTGTCATTTTATTATCTCCTTATTAACTAATATTATTATTTATTATTTTACAACAATATATATCTTTCTACTATTAGAAGCATATCCTGTTGCAGTTGCATTAATTGTTACATAACCTGTTCCAGCAGCACTTCCTGTTATAGTTACCTTACCACTAGCTACTGTTGCAGTTGTAGTGTTTAATGAACTTGTTGCTGTTATAGTTGCAGTGGCAGGATCAGTTGTTACATTGATTACTAATGAATCAGATGTAGTAATTGTATATCTATCATCAATAGCACTTTCAAATGTAATTGTATCCATATAAACTGATAACATATCATCACTAGCTTTATCTTCAACTTCTGATACTGTTAATTGTAATGTTCCCTCTAATGCTTCATCAGGGTTTACATCATTCATTCTATATGTTGCCTCTGCCATAAACTTCCATCCTAAACCTGTTTCTAGGTCAATGATAGCATAGTTTAATACTTGGTCTGAAATTGTATCCATAATTGCAACTGTATCTGCATTATATGGGAAACTAATTTCAACATCATTTGTAGTTTTCTTTGCAGCAATTTTAGTAATAGAGTTGTTACTTGTAGTTGAGTAATCAATAGTATTTCTTGTTCCTGCTACACTTGGAATTGAAGTTAATGGGCATACGATATGATATTTTTCCTCATCAGGTAATCTATATGCTAGGATAACTCCTAATCCACTTTTTACTGAATGTTCCTTAAATTCACGAAAATCCATATTCTATTCTCCTTTTTTTTAATATAATTTTGCTTTGCTTGGTATATACTTTAATGTATATCTCATTTGAATTTGGTATGTGTTAGAGGTATCATTATATCTTGGTAAATTACCTATAACACCACCTGTTGCATGGTAATAATCTTCCATAACATTGCTAACTAATTCAGCTAGTTCCCTACATATAGTTGGGCTTGTTGCCTCATCTTTATCATCAGCAAATATATTTATGGTATAATTAATGATTCTTGTTCTATTATTATAATCAGTTGTTCTCTCTAAAATCTCATTTCTAGTTTCTTCAAAAACAACTAGAGGATTTTTGTTTTCTACAATTCTTGTGCTTACATAAGGTTTATATTGACTATTTTCTGTTAAATAATCTCTTAAATTCTTATATATACTTGTTTGGACATTTGTAATTTCCATAAATCCTCCTATCTACCCCTTATAAGTATATGACCTTATTTTTCTCATATATTTATTTATAGCACTTTCGTATATAGCAATATAAGTTCTCCTATTTATATATTCCCAATACGCATCATACAAAAATGATTTACCTTCATAACCAATAAAGCCTTTCATTCCTACACCAATTTCTTGGTTATACCAATTCCAACCCTCTATTCCATGAGCATTAACATCATACTCATATCCTGTTGAATTAGCCTCTTTATGCTTGAAAGTCTGCCCTACTAAACCTGTTCCAAACTCAACATAAGCACCTACCTCACTTGTATTGATAAGTTTGGCAGATATACCATTTGGAATGACATTAAATTCTTTAACCCAATGCTCTTTAATATTGGCAGTTCCAGGAAAGTGTTTTACTCTTTCATCTAGCAACTCATTAGCTCTATCTATTAACCATTGAATAGATAACTCAATAAACTCTCTTTGCACTTGCTGTAAATATTTAGTTAGAGTTTTTAACTGATGTATAGTATGGTCTAAACTCTTATCAGTTAATGATATATTTAATCTTATTGTTTCCAATATACATCAACTACTTTTTAATTGTAGTATTTAATCCACTATATTGTGTATTTGCAAATGGATTAGCAGTAGCATTTGATACTTCTTTCCATCCTGCTGCAACATAGTCTTTAAGGTCTTTCTTATAAATGGTTTTAATTGATCCATTTTTAGTTACTTTAACTAACTCTTGTTTCATATCTCATTATCCTTTCTTTTTAATTTTTTTAGCATCTATTTGAATATATAAGCCTCTTAAAGGGCATTTTACTATTTCATAATTTGCCTTTAAGCACCTATTATTATTTTCCGATTCAACTATATCTTCTAAACAATCACATGGATTATTTTCATCATTAAGATATACCCTATCTCTTGGCTTGAAAACACCATAGTATTGTTCTTTTCTAACATAAGCTCTTTTTACACTAGAAACTTCTGCTCCATATTCTTGATAATCAAGATAGTCAGATACAGGTTGAAAGTTTATTAAATATGGTTTTGGCTTATCAAATATATCAATATCTATACCATCATCATTTTGTTCAGTTCTTAAATAACTTGCTATATAAACAGGTTTCTCATAAGGCATTACCAAATACCCCCTTTAGGAATTATCTCATCAATAAGTCCCTGTGATACTTGTGTTCGGTCAAATTTCCAATTTATTCCATTTTCACTATAACCAATAGCACTTGTAAAACCTTTTCTTTCAATCTGCTCTACAACACATCTTGTTATCCAATTTACTTTTCTTGGTGGTATATCTGACATTGTTTTGCTTTCATCAAAAGGATAAAGAGTGTCTAATAGAATAGATATTGCATTATTTACCATACTCTTTATTGAATTTGTTGGTATGTATGAATACATTTCATGTATATCCATAACTATTGCATCTATATTTTCCATATTAAACACTCTCTTTCTCAATTAATATTATAATACTTTAACAATGTAAATCTTATCAATATTTGGACAAGAAGGTGCTACAACTTCAGAAACCTTTACAGATACACATACAGGATCAACTTCTTTCCAAGTTGTGATAGCAACACCATTAGCTAATACTTCTCCACTTAATACATTTGCATTTGCTCCTGCAAGTAAGTCAGCCTCTTCAGGTGTTGTTCCATAAACAGTTTCTCCTAAATCAAGAGTTGATAATAGAGTATATCTGTCTGTTGGATAGAAATAAGTTGCAGTTAATGATGTATCTCTTGCCTTAACATATTGAGTATCGTTTAGGATAATTGTAACTCCTGTTCTTCTCTCAATATATGCCTTAACTTCTTCCTCTGTTGGTGCTAACATTGGCACTGGTAAAGATTCAAAGTAGTTAAGAATATCTGCATCATTGATAAGAGCTTGGTAAGCATCATATCCGAAAACAGCGTATTTAGCAGTTTTCTTTGTTAATGTCTTATAGTTCTTAATTTGTGCTACAAAAGACTTAAATGGTTTTGCACCACTAGCAGACCATAGTGTTGCTTCAGTCTTGAATTGGTTTGCAGATACGAAACCATAATCATATTGCTTATCAACACCATTTTCTTGAATTGAGATAGTTCCTGTTCCAAGAATTTGCATACGCATACGCTCAACAGTTACTTCAGCACCATCTAATAGGTTTTCAACATCAGCGAATACTCTATTAAATAATGGTGATACATAACTTTCTTGCATTGTTAAGATTTGTTGTCTAGTCTTTTCATCAACTTTATATGCTTCTTTGAAGAATGGTAATTCAGCTTGTAAAGCAGTGAATCCAATTCTATCACGATATAATACATCTGTATCCCAATTTGCAGATACTAATGCAATAGGTAATCCTTGCTTACCTTTAACTAGATTAAGTTCTAGTCCTACTTGTTTTGTATTTGGGAAAAATGCTTCTCCAAGATATGGAGCTCTATTATCAGCATCAGCCTCCCATAATACTTTAATGTTCTTTGCGTTAAGTTTTGCTTCAAAAATATTCATTAGTAGCTACCTCCATTTACAAAAATAATATGAGTTAATGCTTCTTTAGCTTCTGCTACAATAGTTGGACATTTTGAAGAATCAACTTCTCCACGAACGATTAATGTTGCATTTGCGTTTCCAGCAGTTACATCAACATCATGTCTTAATACTCCTTGTGCATTTGCTCCTGTTGCAGCAGTATTAGTTACTGTTAAAACAGTATTTCTTGTTGCAAGAACACTTGTAGTTCCTCCAACAGGTGTTCCAGCAGGAATAATCTTTCTTCCCTCACTGTCAGCAGTTACACCTGTGTTTGCTACTTGAACACCAATTTCAAATAAATTATCTGGGTTTAATGCAATATCCTTTTCAGGTGCATTAATTACCGCACTTGATACCATTTGTGCCATATTTTTTCACTCCTCTTTTTCTTTCTAAATTATATTTTTATTTTTGTTCTGATTTTGATCCAAAGAAATAATCTTTAGCACTTATCTTTGATTTACCTTTTTTGGCATCAATCATTGCTTGAATATCCTCTGGAATATCATTATCTGATCCACCTGTGCCACCTGGAATCTTACTAGACTTATTAAACTCATCTTGAACTCGTTTAGTAATCTCTTCCTCCATTGTTTTTCTTAAAGTTGATAAAACCTTACAAGTTTCTTCAATATTTCCTTCAAGTAATGGCTTTGAAAGTGATTGAATGTCTTTTTCTGAATAACCAGCAGTTGCAAGAGTGGAAGATATTTTCATCTCTTTATTTTGCTTAACTAAATCTTCATACTGCTTTTGCTTTTCGGCTTCCTCTGCTGCCTTTCTTTCTTCATCACTTTGTTTAGCAGCTAAATCCTTTTTGGCTTTAGCTAAATCGCTAGAAGATTTGTCAAAAGCAGCCTTCAATTTAAGATATTCTTCTTCACTATAAGTTTTTGGTTGTGGATCGTTTGATGGTTGTGGATCACCTTTCCCATCTTCTCCACTTGATGCAGGTTCAGCGAATAGCTGAATGTTTAGAGGTAAGAAACCTCTTTTTAGGTCATTTCTTTCCATTTTGTTTTCTCCTTTTCTGCGTTTTAAAGTTTTCTCTAACTATATTTGCGTTTTTTGTGGTTTTCTCTAACCATGATTATATATTAAATAGTTTTACTAACTATTAATACCATTATTACTATTATTAGAGTTTTCAAGAGCTTTAATCTTATTATCTCTTTCTTCCCATTTCTTACCAACACCATAAGTATCGCTAGTAAGACCTGCCATACTTAATGATTCTTGTAATGGCATATTCATATCATACATATACTTTAATGATTGTGTCTTTACAAGTAAGTTGTTACTCATGTTAATTGAATATTTAATCTCAATATCACTTGCAGCAAGTTTCTTAATAGGTGTATCAAAAATCTTACAACAAATAATCATTTTCTTTAATAATTCATATTCATATTGCTTAACATAAGTTGTATCAACTTGTGCTTGGTTTTGAGCTGTTTCCCAACCATTACCAAGTAATCTAGCTTGACCTGTATCACCACCACTTGTTACATTACCACTTGCTTGTGGACATGCAACAATATCATACATTTCATTCTTTAACAATTCAAAAAATGAATTAATATCTGTATGATTTAAACTTTGCTTTAGTAATGATACTTTAGCAGGTAATTGTGGATTAGTTGATTTAATTGCTAGAACTCTCTTTTTCTTAAATTCATCAAAAGTCTGTTTAAACTTGTCATCTATATCTTGATTTTCATAAACTAGATAAGCATTTACAAATTCTACAATATCATCTAATTGATTTGATTCAATAGCATTTAGTCCGTTTTGAATTGCTAATACAAGTTCAACAATACCCATTCTACTCTTATTAAGTGAATACTCAATTAAAGGTAAGAACTTATATGGTTGTCTAACCTTTTTATTCTCTACAAATGCAAATTTACTTGAACTCTTTTGTAATGTTACATTATAGCAATAACCACTTCCTTCAGTAGTGTTATCAATATAATAAACATCATAATATGTTTTATTTCTAGGTCTGCCTAAACTATCAACAGTTGCTATTGTATTAATAAACACATTAAATAGTGGTTTCCCCAAACTATCTCCTGAATAAACAACAAATCCATTTCCAAATTCAACATTTACTAATTCAAATGGTGCTTCATCTTCTTTATCAAAATCTTCTGTCTTTGGAATGATATATTGATAAGCTACACCTGCAACATATAAATCTTCATATTTATCAATATCTTTACTTGCTTTTGTTGAATCTTTTAAGTATTTACCTAAATAAGTCAAATCATCATCAATTTCTTTTAATGAATTAGCTTGACTATACTCTATTGGATTACCAACCATAAATCCTTTTTTAAATTCCACTTGTCTAAATGTATGATTTACAACAATTTGGTTGTTATTATCAGTTGAGCCATCTAATCTAACTTTATCAAAAATATCTTGTAGTCCTCTATACACTGCGTTTAACTCTATATAATCTTGCTTATTTTGTTGATTTTGAGATAAACATCTTCCTAAAAACGGAATTATATATTTAAGAGGATCAATGTTAAAATCTTTGTATGTAATTGGAATTATAATTTTTTCTCTACCTGTATAATATTTTTTAAGCATATTCACAATTCCCCTTCTTCAATTTTAATTTTAACAAAAAAAGAAAATATTTACAATTTAATTTTATAACTTATTTTATATTTTTGTCAATATAGTTATTCTAAATTCTAAAAGAAGAATCTAATACTTGTATAGAGTTACCTGTTTCACTCTCACATTCTTCCTTTACAAACATTGCATTACAATCAACACAATCATCGTGCTTATTGTTTCCCTCAATGTCATAAGTAGTAAAATCAACCATCATTCTACCTAATTCAGAACTCTCATTATACATGTATTGGTCAGGATAGATTATCTCTGTTTTCATACCCTCTAATGCTTCAGCAATTTTATCTTCCTTTTTCTGCCAAGAGTAAATACCCTTTATTTCAATATCTTTATAATTCTTTGCTGATAAATGTTCTTCTATTAATTGTGATAATTCATTTCCTGTATTAATTTCTATTGTTAGTTTTACCATTTTATTATGAATTATCTTTTGCACGATTTCAGGTAATAATATTTTTGCGGTTGATCTACGATAAATGCAATCTACTAAATACCACTTACTTCTAGTCTTTTCTCCATTTTCTTCTATCCAACATCTCTTATAAATGTTAAATGAGAAAAAGTCAAAACCTCTTCTTGTTGGATCAATCATTCCTTTACATTCATAATCGCCATCTAATATAGCTTGTGGTATTGTTTTATCGTTATAGTGCATTAAGTTTTTATGGTCTAATACCAATTCACTTGGTGCATCAGGTTGTTGTTGGTAAACGGCATTGAATAATGATTTATCTTGATAATCATTTCTTTTCTTTCTCATTGCCTCTGTTGAGTATCTTGCAGGACAAGTTGATTCATCAGTATCATAATCAAGAATTGGCACAGATATAAATATATTTTTATCTTCATCATCTTTAATACAATACTTATATTTATCATCTCGTTTTAATACATAATACTTTTCGGCTCTCTTTTGAACTTCGTTTAACAAGTCATAAGGCGACCACATTGTTCCAAGTAGAACTAACTTTTGGTCATCATCATCACCTCTTGATGACCAATCACTATCATACATATCAATAATTTGTTTATGTATTTCAACTTTATAGGCTTCTTTAGCTCCTTTGGTAATATCATCTATCATGATAACCTTTGCTCTTTTACCTGTTGATTGTCCATCTCTTGTAGTAGCTTGAAAACTTGATTCATTGTAGAAACTAAACCATAATTCACTTGCATTTTTAGTCTTATATAATTTTTTTGGCTCTAAATTAAACTTTGGGAATACCTTTTTATATCTATCACTCTCTATAATGTTAGCTATTTGTTTTGTAAACTTTTTAGCCATATCATCAGAGTATGTAATTCTCAATATTGATATTGGATCAATACCAATCCAAAAGGCACACAAAATATTACCAGCATAGGTTTTACCTGCACCTGGAAAATATGATGCTCTAATTAGATCAACAGAACTATTTAAAACCATTTTACTTGCATAATGATAAAATGATTCAAAAATACACATTGTATCTCGCCATATTTTTTTGGGAACTCCTCTTTCAATGTAATATGCAAAATGCTTTATACTTCTACAAGCAGCAATAGCATATAAATCATCTTCAAGTTCAATCCAATTATGCAAATTCTCCGATTTACTTTCCATGAATTGCTTGATTTTGATATTACATATAGGCAATAACTTTTTAATAACAAATTGCACATATAATCTTATATATTTTTCGTTATCATCAAGTTCTCTATTAGGCTCTAAAATACCATAGATATTATCATATATTAAAGTTTTAAAATCTTTTATAAAATTATAAAATAATGTTTCATTGGAATATAATTCTTTCTTTTTCAATAAAACATCTAGGTTTTTTTGCATTGACACAAAAGTCTTGTAATGCTCTTCCATAAAATCACTCCTTAAATGACAAAAACTATGTATGGGTTATACATAGTTATTTTTGTTTACAATATCTCTTAATTATTGTATCAATATTTCTTTTTGTCATATCAAAATATTCCGCTATATCTGCTCTTGGAACTTTATTTTTACACCACATCTTAACGATTTTTCTATGTTTAAGATTTTTAATCTCTTTATAATCAACAATAGGTGTAAAATCCTTTTTGTTAGTTTGAGCTTTATAGCAACTTTGACAAAGGTCTTTATAAAAGATTACTCTCGGCTTTTGACAACACTTACAAATGCCTTTTTCTTTCATTTATACCTCTCTTTCAGGACTTACACGACAGATGCTTTCAAAATAATCTCTTTCATACTTACCAAAAGTAATTTTAGTTTGGTTATTGCGGTTATATCTCTCAACATCTTTCCAATATCTCTTGAATTTCTTTAATATTTCAACCTTTTTTCTTTCTAAATACTCCAGCTCTTCTTCGCTTGAAAGTAATTTATAGCCTAATTTATGGTCTGAAATAATTATCTTATGAATCTCATCGCTCTCTTTAAGAGTAGTGATTACATATCTCAATGTTCTTTCAGGAATATTGTTCATTATGGCTAAATCTCTCATTGAAGTCCATTTTCCATTTTGTGTATTATCTTTTAAAGTGTTATACACATTCCACTCTAGCGTAGTTAATTTTGTCATTCTTTCTATTTCCTCCATTTCTATTTTTATTTTACAAAAAAAGAAAATTATTGTCAATATATATTTTACAAAAAAAGAAAAAAGTGTTAAACAACACTCTTTTCATTTGAAATGGTAGGAATTATTTATGATTTACTATAAATCAACTATATTTTAACATTTTTCTTACAAATGTCAATGCGTTTCTTACCTGTATATCTGATTTTAAAGGCTTTACCGCCGTTTTTATTTCTATTCTTGATATTATTATCAAATACCTCTCTTAAATGCCTATATGTGTATTCATCGCACTCTTCCATATACTTTTTAAGTTTATCATATAAAGTGCTTTTAGGCATATTGTATTCTTTTGCTGCAACTCTTAATGTGCATTTATTATCAATAATATAATCAACTATTTCATCTATATTATTATACATTTATAATTTTAATAAACTTTCTAGCACAAGTTTTGCTGCAACAACATCTTTTCCTTCACAAGAATCAAATACATCAGTATCAACTTTAATAATATCATTTGGATCACTTATATAGCTTTCAATTCCTATTAAAACATTAATTGCATCAGATAATACTTTTTTCTCTTTATCATTTAGTTTTAATCTAATTACATTAACCTCAATAGATTTAATTTCTTCTTTAAGTTTTTCCATAATCCACCACTATTTATAGACAACAGTTATAATTCCTGCATTTTCTACAATATAATATTTCTTTATTTTATTAACTAAATTATCATTCATATCATAATATTTAATTACTTCCTTAACCATTTTTGTTTTAGGATTAAAATAAATATAAGTATCACAATGAGAATAAATGCCATATTCAGAAACATCAATAGTCCCTGAACTTTTTAAAAATGTTGAATTAGTGCTTTGCTTAACTTCTACCTTTTCACACTCTTTATAATTGTTTTCTTTATTGCCACAAGATATTAAAGCTACAACCGCACACATAACGGCTACAATAGGCAATAAAATATAATTAAATACATTTCTTTTCATAGTTATCACTCTCCCTTAATTAACTAACTAAACCTATAATTTCATAAGTTTTTTTAAAAATATCAGGTTTGCATGGATAATATTCTCCATTTACACCTTTAATAATATAATCTCCAATAGATGCTTTCATTAAGCCCTCCAATGTTCTAATGATTAATCCATCCTCATCATATAAGAACTTATCTGTATAATAATATGTATTATCTTTATTATACTTAAATTCACTATTTAAGAATTTCATAATCTCTTCTAGGTTATCACCTTTCCATTGACAAGCCTCAACCTCAACAGGCTTTTTTCTATATTTAGCTATCATTCTTCTATCTCTCCTTTTTCCATTAAAGATTCTTTACCTAACATAGTTGCAGATTTTTCAAACCATATATCTTCATATTCTGTTATTGGCTCTATGCCTTTTTTATAATAATGAATCTCCCTATACCAATATCTGATTATTCCTGCAAAAACAATAAATATAAAGGCTAGTCCAAAAATTGCATTTTGATATAAATGCCCTTTTTCATGGCATATCAATTCAAAATCATCTTGAGCATCTTTTGAGATTACAAAGCAATTTCCAAGTTCAAAACCCCAACCACCATTAAACCAGGATACAAAATACCATCCACCTTTGATATAATGCGGTTTATGACCTGTCATAATCATTACAACACTCCACAAGATACCTATTGCACTATAAATGATCCCCCAAGTATAAAGCAGCAAATAATATAGCAATGGGAATTTAATTAAGATTAAGCCAATTTTATAAGTTTTCTGTCCCTTCATTTTCTTTAATCTCTTCCTTTTCAAATTTTATACCAAACATTTTTGATAATTTCTTTTCTGCTTTTGGTGTAACTGTCAATACACCATATTTATCGTGTATGATTCTTTTTTTAAGTAAAACATCACACGCTTTATTTCTTGCAAATTCAGTTTTTTCTTCATCATTAGCTAAAGCAAATAGCAATATGTAATACAAATATTTACTTTTCATTATTCTTCTACCTCCACTATTCTATTGTCAAAATGACGTTGTGTCATTTCTGTATGACAACAAGGACATTTTACTGTCATAGTTCCAAATATTCCTTTACCTATAATACAATCTTCATTCTCAAATTCAAATTTACA
>AUXO017119911.1_pt1 | contig 20333 bp, 17 predicted proteins | sample 768731 | NCBI WGS metagenome assembly AUXO01 (sample SAMN02715735, study PRJNA202380) | gut metagenome | biome: sheep rumen | host: Ovis aries | place: New Zealand: Palmerston North
GTGTGGAAAATTCTGAATTTGTTTTGGATACCCATAACATTCATACCCTTTTTTAATGGTTTGGGTTTTATATATGCCGGATGGAGAGTAAACGAAACAAAATGGATAGATGAAGGCATAATTTATATGATTCCATTCATATTCCTATCTTTCACAATATTTAATGACATAGTTCTTTATATGGCTATTTTATCATTAATTGTTGGAATTATAAGGGCATACATGATTGTGAAACCGTTTCTAGAAAAACTAAAAGAAAAAAACGATAAAAACACACACAGTGATAACCATACAACAAGCAATATTTCACAAAACAAAGCTCCAACAAGCACAAAAAATAGTAATGAAAATAAAAAAATCGTTGACATATCCATAGAAGACTTAAGAAAAACGTCAATATCCAAAGAAAAAATTGATAAACTAATTGCATATAAAAATTCTGGATATATATTTACTTCAATAAATGATTTATCAGAAAAAATCAGCTTGAATGAATCTGATATTCAAGAAATAGAAAAACTCATAGAAAAGAAAGAAAAAATATCTAATTCCAGAATATTAGATATTTAATTTAACTATTTTTTTTTATTAATTATAATTTTATATTAAAAACTGCATCCATCCTGCAATATTAATGAGCATATGCACCAATATAGGAATTGCCAAGTTTTTTGTTTTTAAGTAACCTGCATACTCAAATATGGATCCAAGACCCTGGAATAATAGAATCTGGAGAATATTATAGTTATATGTATTTACGTGTAACAATGCAAAAACTGCAAACATGAAAATTGTTGATATGATAATGGATTTTTTACGATTCTTTGTATATTTATAAGTAAAATACATCAATACCAAGAATACAAATATCCTGAAGATTTCTTCTGCTATAACCTGTAATAAATATACCAGTAGCGTCAAAAAATTCATATCGTTAAAGTATATTGTGGAACTTGTAGTTGGATATGCTATTGCCTGAAGTAAGAAATATACAATTAAATAATATACCATATATCCTATATATGAAAGTATTATTAGTCTTAAATCATCAACAGTTAATTTTTTAAAGAAATAACCCAGATTACATTTGGTTAACATTAAAAGAGGTATCAATGTAATTAAAAACATTATAATCTGTTGTTGATTGCCTTGAAACTTTATTGGTCCGAATATCAGGAAAGTAAAGATAAATATGGTAGCTAAGATAATGAGTAGTGAATTTTTGTCAAACTGCGATTTCTGATTGTAAAATGGAAAATCAACATTCTTATCCTCAAAATCAAAATAATCACTATTACCCATGATGTTTCTCCCCTTGATTGATATTATATTATATATTAGATGTTAAATAAATAATATCATAATTAGTAAAATGGATTGATGTTTATGATTAATTTTATGTTACCCGTACAGTTCGGTGTAATGACATTTGATGGAACATGGTTAATTCTTCTTGGAATTATTGCAGTGATGGGCATTGTTTATAAAAATAGAAATAACATTTCATTGACCTCAACAGATTACAACATTAACAAAAACGATAATGCAACCAACAAGATAGAACTGGAAGATAATAATGTTGTATCATCAGGTGTAAATGAAATAATCAATTCAGAAGAAATTAATAAAGAGAAAGTGAATAAATCTGATGAAGTGATTAGTCAGGAAATTGAAGAGGAAATAATTTTTAACTAATTATTTTTATTATACTTTTTTTTACTTTTTTTGCAGATATTCACTTAATTCCATTGAATACTTTCTAAGATATCCTGCTAATTGTGTGTCATCCCAGTCCAGTTTTTTATAAAAGCTTTTGAATTTAGTATCATTAATGGGATTGTATTCCATCCATTCCTTGAGAAATTCCAGGTCTTTTTCGTTTAATTTGTCTTCACACAATATTGAATCCAGCAATCCTGAGAGCACTTGAAGTTTCAGTATTGCTACGGGATAGTTTGGTGATCTTTTGATTGGTCTTAATGATTGAAATATCAGTTGCAGCTGTTTTTTTGATAAATTTTTAGTGTTTATTACAAAGGATATTTTGAGCAATAAATTATTAATTAATGGATGATTATTATAACACTTATTATTTTCAAACCAATTTTCTATTAGCAACAAATGATTATATGACAATGAATCAATATAAGTAAATTTTTTAGTAAGACCATATAGATAATTGAAGTTATAATCCAGTTTTCTGTCGAAATCTCTTTTGGAGTTAGGTCTGTAACAATATGTTTTTACATATTCTTTTCGATTATCCTCATAGTCATCAAGAAAATTATAGAGTTCATTGGTCATTTGTGCATCGGCCATTGCATTATGGGCATCGTAAGTGGTTTCCAGAACGTTTTTAACAATAAAACTCAGGGAATTGTCTGGCAAATTGAGATTTCTTCTGCAAGACTTTAATGTGCAGTAACTTTCAAATGGTGGAAGGGGCATGTTATACCTGGTTAATGCCTTAGATATGACACTTAAATCAAAGGAAATGTTTTGACCAACAATGACATTGGAACATACCAAATCCTTTATTTCGTCCCAATATTCCGGAAAAGTAGGAGCATCCACCACATCATCGGGTGATATTCCAGTTAATGAAATATTAAAAGCATCAAAATGAGCTTCGGGATTGATTAATGAATAAATTTCATCAGTTATTTCACCATTTTCAACAACAACTATCCCTATTGATGACATCGAGTTACTGTAACTGTTGGGTGTTTCCAAATCCAAAACTATATAATCCTTCATTTATATTCCACCGTTAGGTAAGTTATATTTTATTTTACATTTCTAAAGTAATATCTAGTTAATATTTTTTAAATGACCCTAAAAATAATTATTGTTTTTAGTTCATTTTTCAATTAAAAGATTATAATCAGTTATGAAAGGATTTTATAATTAAATAAAAGTAAAGTTTTTAAGAAAAGAATAAATATAATAATAAATAATGATAAATAATTTGGGATGATGATAATGAGTAAAGATCAGCGAAACCCTCTAAATCCATTTACAGGAAAAAAACATTACGACAAAGTAAATGACGATCAATTCCTTGCACAATGCCAACAAGCATACGTTCAGGAAGTATCCAAATATCAACTATTAGACCAGACACAAACCGGTCAACAGGTACTAAAAATATCAACTAACCTAATCAGAACAATTGAACAATACCTCAAACAAATAGGAAGATACGACTATGTGGACAACTACTATGACTGGGAAGTGCATCTTGTTAACAGTGAAATAGTAAACGCATGCTGTTATCCTGGAGGAAAAATCATTGTATACTCCGGTATTTTATCCTTGATGAAAAGTGAAGACGAACTGGCATTTGTGTTAGGTCATGAAATATCACACGCATTACTTGATCATTCACGAACACAGGCAAGTGTTCAGGAAACCAAACAGTCAGTATCAAAACTGGGATGGATATTCACTTACATATTGGATATGCTGGGATATGGTGGAGCAGGAAACATGGCACGAACAGCTATCAATGTTGCAAACACAAGTTCCACATTCTTTTTAACCCAACCATGGGGAAGAGATCACGAACTTGAAGCAGATAAATTGGGATTAACCATTTCCCACCTTGCAGGGTACAATGTTGAAATAGTTCCAGAATTCTGGAAAAACTTTTCTGCACACAGCGGTAATGAAGTTGATTTCTTCTCATCCCACCCATCAGATTCAAAAAGAATTAAAGTAATGCAGGATTCCCTAAACGAAATAGAAAACGGAAAAGATTTCTATTCCGGACCATTATTACCTGAAACCCCTAAAGTTAAGCAATAATAGGATGTACTCCTATCATTAATTTTTTTTATTATAAAACGGACATTTTTCCATAATGCACTGCTTATTTGAACTTGAATAATTACATACTACATTCTCTTTTTCCATTACAATATTAAAATTTTCCTTAACAAAGTCTATTGCCGTTAAAATTGACAGGAATGAATCTCTTTTGCAGCATCTTGGTCCACCATGATTGCCTATTTTTTCGAGAGCCCTTGAAGTCATATGATTGGACAATTTAAATTCCTCCACTGCCAAAGGCGTGGAATCAGTAATTATGGATATAAACATTCCACTGCTTATACCGGCACCACATGCTCCCCAATATCCGCAACTTCCACCAGGTACTTTTTTAGCTCTCTGTATCAGTTCAACAAGTGCTTCTTCCAGATTTATCTTACCTCCGGAATTATAAAAGGCCGTTAATAATGAGGCACCCACCAGTATATGATGTTCAGGTCCATGCATGTGACAAAATGATTGTGACATGAGCTTATTGATTATAGCAATGGGATTAGTACTTTTTTCATTTAAACACAAAGAGATGATTGTGTTTAATCCTTCCATATGACAGTCGTTACATACATAATGTCCATTAACACATCTTGTTTTACTATTTTCCTTTTTATGACAAATCATACATTCCATTTCAATATCATTTGATAGGTACTCAATATCGGACTTACATATTAAACATCCGTTTTCCATTTAATACACCTTTTTTTTACGTGATTATAATTCTGATTATACATTTATTTTTCAAAAATCATAACTTTTATTATTATGAAGTCATAAAGTGATTAAATGTTCGAAATAAAAAAAAATATAAGATGAAATTACATAATAATATTTAATTTAAAATAAAACGGGAGGAAATCATGAACGATAAACATATACTATTAATTTTTGTAGCTGCAATTCTTCTGATATTGCTATCATTTGGTGCTTTTAACATAATGGGCAATTCAACTGATGAAAATAATACTACAGATGTTAATTTAACATTAAATGAAACAAATGATACCAACAACACAACTGTGGAAACATCAACCCAATCAAATTCCAACAATAAAAACGTTAAAACTAGCCAAAGCAACAAGGACAATGAAGTCTATTATGATGAAAAGTTAAATGTTTATTTCGACAAAAACGGCAAGACTGCTTATGACGGTCAGGTACCTAAAGGTACAAGCAGATCAGATCTTGAGAAAATGTCACAAGCAGAATCAAGTGGAAATTTAGAATAAAAATATAAGATTACTTCTTATATTCCTTTTTTTATAAAAATTACTAAAAAAAAATAGTTAGTGGTCTAGTGAAAATACTAGAAACTAATTGAAGTTAACTGTTTTTTGATACAATGGTTTATTACCAAAGTTATCATACACTTCAATAACCACTTTTGTTGGATTGTTTGAGGATTCCTTATAATAAGGGATGTTTAACTGATATTTTTGATTGGCCTTGATATTTGAGATAATGTTTGAATCATAGGTCTGATCTATCTGAGAACCGTCCTGAGCGTACCATACTCCTTTTATCTGCACATTATCTATATCCCTTTGTGATGTTAATGTTCCCTGCACTCCACCTGTATAATATCCGTATTCTACCTTTAAATCACTGGTTACATTTGTGATTTCAATTGAATCCGCCTTGTTTTGAAGATCGTTTTGAAAACTTGCATTTCCAAGTACACCTGCCAATATGATCAATGCTATTGTGAGAATTGGTATTGCCCATAGGAACATGTTTTTAGCCGTATTTGTTGGAAAATCAGGATATCTATTTCTAATTTCTTTTTCATCCCCATAGAAATAGATCTGATCGAATTTTGCAGATCTGTCACCACTTTTATCTCTTTCCATATATGCCATTATCCCTGCAATCAGATACATCAGAAAACCCAGTATTCCTATTAGGCTGGTACCTATAAGAACTCCCAATCCTGCAATAACATATTGTGCAACTGCAAGTTTGTAATCCTTTTCAAATAAATATATACCTATTAAACCAAGAATACTGGCTATTAATGTTATAGAACCGTTTGTTGCCAAATCAGCACTAAGCCCTGACATAGCATATGCAAATAATGCTCCTCCCAATCCAAATACAAATCCTAAAATCGCCAATATAGGATTATATTTCATTTGTATGCCTCCATTTGTTAGTTATAATTTAAGTAATTCCTTTTTCTTTTCTTCAAATTCCTCTTCACTGATTATACCATCCTTCATCAAATTATGAAAATTACGTATTTCATCGGCAACATTAATGGTTTCTGATTCCATTTCATTTCCTGATAAAGAATCATCAGATACTACCTTATTAGCTGAATTGTCAAAAATTATAGCATTTTCATCAATTGATGAACTGTTGTTTATATTGCTTTGATTAGTTTTAATGGTATTTAGATTGTTTTCCAATAAATTGTTTCCTGAATATGTGCTGCCCTTCGTTTTAACAAGGCTGTCAAAGAAATTCTTTAATCCTATTTCGTTTTCTTTCGTTGATATTTCAAATTGCTGTCCTGAAATTCCCATGAAAACTCTGTCTTCCATTAGAAAATTTCCTTTGGAGTATATCAGAAAATCAATATCATCTACAGATTTTGAGAGATTATTGTTTGATTGAAAGGATTTGAATATAATATTTCCATCCAATAACTCTATTGATGAGTTTCCATAACCCTTTATATCTATATCGTTTAATGTTAATCCCTGTTTTTGTGAATTTTTAAACCTGGAATTAACCTTGTCTTTATTAAATTCCATAAAAACCACTTTAAATAATTACTTATATGTTTATATTTATAATTTTAATATTTATAAAACATTTCACCTAATTAAATAAAGCTTTAAAAAAAAAGAAGTTGAAGATAATTATTATCTTCTAGAATATTTTTGGATAAACCGGTGTGGTTGATTTGGAGAATAGTGAATATCCATATGAACCAGCATTCATTATTGCCTTTATGTCACTTGTTATTTCACTAAGAGGCAGATATTTTCTACCGTACATGTCACTGTATGTGGTTAGACTTGTCACTACTTTAGCATGTTTTACCTGTTTAAGAAGTGATTTTGTTACATCCACCATCCATGCAGTATCCTGATAGTAATTGTTCTTATATGCCATACAAATCATATAATCCACATAGTTTTCCATTGCTTTTAAATCCTGACCATAGTAATATTTCAGGTTGGTAATTTCCGGCATTACACATGCTGAAACTTCCATACGAGGATCAATATTTTTTGCAATGTAATTTACATCTTTGAGGAAATTTGTAATTACAGATGTGTTAACTATACTTGGATTTACTCCACTATATCTGATATAATCTAAACAAACCCCTTCTACACCATTAATTTGCATCACACTTTTCATGAACCTTTTCATTTTGTTCTGTGTGGCTATACTGTTATCCCATTTTCCATTGTCTCTGAAAACAATAATCCATGCATGAACTTTAATGTTGGTGTTTTTACATAAGTTTATGGTTTTTCTTAGTAATGATGTGTCGTTATCATATTCTGTTGCCCGGACATAAACGTCAGTTATTCCAGAGTTTACCCATTTAGTTACATGTTCACTGGTTATTGTTCCACTGGCAAATACTGATGCAACCATAGTTTTTCTATTTTTGAAATATCTGCCCGTTAGTGGTGTTGTTACGTTGAATGTCGCGTTTATTGTTGTTCCTGAATATTTTTCTGTGCCTCTGTAATATGCTTCTATATGGTTGACTCCTGAAACAAATGTTTCATATTCAACCTTGAAAACTCCGTTTTCATCGGTTTTTAATCCGTATTTTGCATCATTAACAACTAGTGAAACTGTAGTATATTTTAATGGATTACCACTGCTATCTGTATATTTACCTTTGATTGTGACATTATTTCCAAGAGTTGCATTTGATACAGGGTCTATTGTTAATTTAGTATCTTTTTTTGTTACGTTGAACTTGGTGTTGTTTGTTATAAATGCTTTATTATTGTTTCCATAGTAACTTACTGTAGCATTATTTATGCCCAAGTTTGTAGTTTTATAATCTAGAGCATAGTTTCCATTTGAATCTGTTTTAACTGTATATATTTTTCCGTTAACAACCAGGGTTAAATCTGCATACTTAATAGGATTTCCATATCCGCTGCTAAATTTACCACTTATTGTTGCAGTGTTTGTATATTGTGTAGTTGGAACATTTATTGTTAGTATGTCAGATTTTCCAAACACATTAAAAGTACCTGTTGCTTGTGAACCGGCATAACGTGTATTACCCCAATATAATGCTGTTACTTTGTTTTCACCACTTAATGGTGGTTGAATATTCAACGAGAATTGTCCATAATCATCAGTTTTTGTAGTGTAGTTAAAACCGTCAACAATAATTCTTATTGGAGTTTTTGTTAGTTGTATGCCATTTTTATCAATGTATTTACCATTAATGGATACATTTTGCGGATAAGTTACGTTGTTGATTTTTTCCAGATACAATATTGTATCCTTTGCTGCAACATTAAACGTTGTATAAGCAACAGTTCCATTATACCTTACATTACCAGGATATGAGACACTTACATTATTTACTCCAACTTTATTGGCTACAATATCCAATGAATAGGATCCTTTAGTGTCTGTTTTGCATTTATATCTTTTTCCGTTTACATTTAGATTTACTGTAGTTAATGTTAATAAAACACCATCCTTGTCTGTGTATTTACCTGTTATTGATACGGTATCGGTGTATTGTACATCTTTAATCTTGTCAATGGTCATGACTGTGTCACGTGGATTAACATTGAATGATATTGATTCAATTGCTCCTGTAAATCGTTTATTACCAGGATAAGATATGCTTAAATTGTTCTGACCAAGTTGGGTAGCTTTGAAAGTAAATATGAAAGCTCCTTTAGTATCGGTCTTTGTTGTATAATTTATACCATTAAACTGTACATCCAATGGTGTTTTTTTAAGTAATCTTCCTGTAGCATCTATGTATCTACCTGTAACTGTAACATTATCCAAATATTGGGCGGTGAATTGATCTATTTGCACCTTGGTAGGGTATTTTACATAGAATGTGGTTGTGGCATTTGCACCATTGTAACGTATATTACCATTGTATGATACTGTAACGTTGTTTTCTCCCATTTGTGTAGCATTGACTTTATATGTGAATTCTCCGTTATCATCGGTTTTGACAGAGTATGTCTGATTGTTTAAGTTAATTCTTATAGGTGTTTTTATCAAAAATACACCGTTTTTGTCAGTGTACTTACCGCTGATAGTTATCTCTTCTGATAAATCAACATCATCAATCCTGTTTACTGAAATGTTTGTTGACTGGGCAAATACATTAAAAGTAATGTTGCTGCTTGTCGGGGCAAAGTTAGTATTTCCATGATAACTTACTGTAATGTTGTTTACTCCTATGGCATTGGTTTTGAAATCATAAATATAATTTCCCTGGGTATCGGTTTTTGTTGTGACACTTTTACCGTTAATGTTTACTCTTAAAGGAGTTTTTATCAGATTTTGTCCATTTATATCTGTAAACTTTCCAGATATGCTTATATTTTCTGAAAATGCCGTGTTTTCTATTTTATTAATGTTAATTTTTGTAGGAGTAGGTTTTGTATCATTATCATCTATTAAAATAACATTATCTGTTACACCTTGTTTTTTTGTTAATTCAACCGTGTTTAATGAATCAAAGTCTTGTTTTTCAATAGACTTGGATGTGCCGTTTGATTCGACTGTGGCTGAACTAGCAAATCCAATTAATAATATTAATAATGTAACAAATAAAAAGAACTTTAAATAGGACTTATTTTTCAAATAATCATTCTCCTTATTTAGTTAATATTAAAATATAATATTACTATTTATCTCTTTTGTAATTTAAATTATTTTAAATTAATGAATTTAATGATACAAATGTACTGGATACTACTGTTTCTGCAGTTTTTAAAAATCATTTCATTATTTTAAACTCATTTTAATGACTAAAACTATTTATTTTTTAATCAATAAACTATTAACATTAATTATTTTATGGCAATAAGCATGACAAAAGAAGAAGAAAATATAAGTGAAGATAACTGGTCAGATACCTCTGATAAACGCTTTTTGATTTACTGTCCAGAATGTGGAAAGGAAAATTACCCATTAAACAGAAAATGTAGTGAGTGCGACAGCACTCTGGTATCATTTGCTACTCTTTCAAATAATCGGATGAATTCATTTGAGGACATATTAACGCAGGAAAATATGACCCTAATCAGTCAGACAGAGATACCAAATGAATTTTATGAGTATGTGCTTGATTCAATCGTTGAACAATCACTAAAAACTCATTTAAATGATGATATGACTATACTCGAGAAGATTTTACTGATATGTAATAATTATGTTAAGATAAGAAACAATGATCAGATAGGAACATTCGGACTTTATGACTATAATACAATAATAGTTAACCCTACCTATTCGCAAAGTCTGCAGTCTGCAACACTCATCAAAAACCTTTCTGTTCACATACATCTTAAGATTCTTGAATCTTTCTTCATGTACATATTTAATGTGCCAAGTAACGTATACGTCGAAAGTTTCATTGACTACTGCAGATATTCCAGTGCATTTGAAAATTTTGTCCAGAAATATTACAGTTCAAAAATAGAGGCACATTTTACACCGGACGAATATGATAATTATGAAGATGTTGAACAGATTTATTTCAGTAATCTATTTGAAGAAAAAGAGTTCAAGAAAGGGTTATTCATAGGAAATACCTATGCCCAGGAAATGATAAGAATTTTTGAACAAATATTCAATAAGCAAATAAAAGAACAGTTATCCACACAATTCAAAAATGACAAGGAAGAGAGTACAGATGCAGTAAGACGTTTTGAATGCGATAAAGTTATGAATAGGGACGAAATGATATTGACTATGAAAAATAATATGATTGACACTATTAAGTATCTGATGGATAATGAAGAAGCTCGTAAAAAATTAAATGAAATAAAAAAGGTATTTGAACAATTGGAAGCATCTAATTAAACAATTCTTTTACTTTATCATAAACTTCTTCTTGCTCTTTTTTTGTGAAAAATTCCAGGGAACTTTCTTCCAATGAATTCAGGTCATGATTTTTTGTAAGCTCATTGTTTATGACCCTGATGTCCTCGTTTTCATATATTCTTTTGAAGTAGTCATACATTTTATTTCCTGATAAAAACAATCCGGGAAGACCTATGTCATTTACCTGCTGGTCAAATAGGTTTTTCACTTCTTTTTGTGATAATTTTGATTTGTCAACAACTTTTATAAGTTCTTCGTTGTCGGATATTGTAACAGGATTATAATAACTTAATTTGTTATCATCCCAAGGGTTTATCATGCAAATAAAATAGTTAACATATGATCTTAACTGCATGAGAACATCATTATTATCGTAGTATATTTTATATTCTGCCTCATATGTTAATGCATAACGATTCCATTTCATTTTTTCAGAATAATGATCCCTCATATTGCTTAAGTAGATAAGTGCCGTATCTGTTAATGAATTGTTCCTGTTTTCCTGGTATAACTTCTCGAATGATTTAGGCTTGAATTTGTATAAGTACTTGGAATATGTTTCCACTTGAGGATTCTCTTTTATTAAATCCAGGCCCTTTTTAGTAACATGTATTGCATTATCCTTGTTATATTCATCCAGTTTTTTTCTTTCAACATTTTGAAGTATGATATCAATGTTTTTATCCTTGGACTTTGCAGCCTTTAAATTGTTTTTAACAAGAATATCTTTTATTTCTTTTTGTGTTAATTGGGATAAATTTGCCCTGATAAGGTCCATTCCTTTAGCTTCAACAATATATTCATTTTTTCTAAGATATTGAGTTATTTCACTTAATGATGAAATGTTAAACCAATACAACAGATCATTTGATATTTGAGGATTTGTAGGATGTTTAACTGCATCAGTCAAGTAAAGTATTGCAGCATATTTTAAATCAATATTCAAATCTTCTATTGGTTGCTGATATTCGTCCTTAGGATTTGTTGTTGCTTTTTGTTCTTTTATTTTTTCCTTGGTTTTGGATATTGCTGGTTTGGATACTATTTTAATGAATTTTCTTCTTTTTTCTCCAGGTTTGATTAAAGGTGCTTCATCGTCTTTTTGAACTATTTTGCTGATTTTTTCCTTGTTTTTCTCTTCAATGATACTTGGAGGATAACTTTTTATGTTTCTTGCTTTCTCCATATCCTCTAACATAGACAATTGATAGTTTACAACCCGTTTTTTATGGACTTTAATATTTTCTTCATATAATTTTTTTCGAAGATCAGTATTGTTTCTGAGATTATCATCTTTTGATATTAGTTCTTTTTTGATTTCATATGGAGAGTTGGTTTCATCCAATGCAATTCCCACATCAGTGAATTTTACTTTTCCTTCATTTACGAGTTTTTCTTCATCAGGAGTTAAAAATCTAATGTGTTGAACTTCATCCGGTGTTATGAATCCCTTGGTCAAATCTATATTTCCCTCAGTAACCAGTTTCAGGGTAATCTGCTTATTTTCACTGCCACAATATGGACAATATTTAAAGTCAGGTATTAATTTATTTTTACAGTTGGTACATGTGACATCACTTTTATTGCTGTTTATCCTGTATATCATTAATTTTTCTTCATATGAATTGTTGATGTCGTTTTCCATTGTTTTGGTTAAATTATTATTGTAACAGTACTTGTTTATAATGAGATTTAATATCATTTCTATATTGGAATAATCTATCTGTTCTTGATTAATCTTTTGTTTTAATCTTTCACGTATTTCGAGGGCATCTTCATAATTCAATCCCTTTTTTGTGAAATATTCCCTTGCATAAAGTCCATTTGTTAAATTATCTATTTTTTCCAAAACATCGTTGTCCATATTAATCAGTTTTTTAGTTAATAATATTACATCTATATGAAATGATATTTATTTTTAAATGACTTTTTCTTGTTTTAATTTCATAGAGCATTACATTATTCTTTGATTAACAATGCTTTAACAGTTTATTTAACAAATATATACTGTTGTAAACATAATATATGATAAATGAAAATTTTTTGTTAATTTAACGTTCATATTAAATTTTATTTTCTTAATTATCTCTTTTATTATGATACAAAGTATTGGAGGGACATATGGATGAAAAAGACGAAAATTATTTGTAGTATTGGACCTGCAAGTGATTGTGTTGAAGTGATGAATGAAATGGCCAACAATGGAATGGATTGTGCTCGTATTAATCTAAGTCATGCCACACATGAGGACATTTTAAAAACATTGGATGTGATTCGTGATGTTCGTAAGCTTAGTAAAGTGCCTTTGGCAGTCATGTATGATACCAAGGGCCCTGAATTTAGAACTTTGAACTTTAAGGATGGGGAAGTGAATCTTAAAAAGGGTGATAGCATCAGGATGAGCAAGACCTGTATCCTTGGAAACGAAAATGAATTTGGTGTCAATCATAACAATGCAATAGACTTTATTGAAGTAGGTGACAAGGTTCTTATAGATAATGCTCTGCTTGAACTGGAAGTTATTGATAAGAAAAATGATTATGTTGAGTTAAAAGCATTGGGTGACGGCAAAATTCAGAACCATAAAACAATTAATGTTCCTGGAGTGGATTTAAAACTGGAATTTATGAGTGAAATTGATAGGAGAGATATTAATTTTGCAGCTACACATGCCTGTGATTATCTGGCTTTGTCTTTTGTAAATACCAGAGAAGATGTTGTTGAAGCCCGTAATATTATTGATAAAGCTGGTGGAGACACTCTGATAATATCCAAAATTGAAAGTCGTATGGGAATTGAAAACATTGATGATATAATCGATGAATCCGACGGTATAATGGTAGCAAGAGGGGATCTTGGAGTGAATGTTCCAATGGAAGAACTGCCAATGCTGCAGAAGAAGATTATTCGTAAATGTCGTCAGAAGGGTAAATTTGCTATTGTTGCAACGGAAATGCTTGCTTCAATGTATGAAAACCCAAGACCTACAAGGGCTGAAGTATCTGACATAGCCAATGCAATACTTGACGGAACAGACTGTGTAATGTTGTCTGGTGAAACCACGGTTGGAATGTATCCTGTTGAATCTGTATCAATTATGTCGAGAATATGTGAATATGTAGAATCTACAATAGACTATTCAAAACATGTTTCATATATTGGAACTATTGAAACAAGTGATACAATAGCCAAACTGGTTGCAGACGCTGTTGAATACTCTGATATCAAATTAATAGTCACTACCAGCATGACCGGTTTTACTGCGCGTAAAATAAGTAATTTAAGACCTAACTGCACTATACTTGCTTGTTGTCCCTCAAGTCATATTGCAGAAAAGGTAGTGTTGAACTTTGGAGTAAAGCCTGTCATAACAGAAATATATGAAAGTACGGATGAGATGGTTGAAAATTCCAGAAAAATTGCCAAAAAAGAGTTTAATCTTAATGATGGTGATTTGATAATAGTGACGGGTGGTTTTCCATTGGGTAAGGCAAGAAAAACCAATTATTTGAGAATTGAAGAAATATGAATAATATCATCCATTGTTAATGTTACATCAGATTTATTATTAAATTAATTGAATATAGACTTTATTAAAATGTATGTAATATCTTTATAAAGCCTATTAAATATTATCTTTTTCAAAATAATCCTTTTATCTTTCCAAACACTTTTTTTATGTCTTTTCGTATAGATTTTCTATAGTTGATACGGTGTTACATCAATCATTATCCACCCTGAATTTTTATTAGCAAGTTAATTACCTAACTAATGACAATATATAATTATGAAACGATTATTTATTTTTGATCTGGACGGCATGCTACTTGACACATTTGAAGATTCATTTAACTGTGTTAACAGAGTACTGGAAGAATTTGAAATACCAACATACAAGGAAGACTACAGAAGCCTACACTATCCAACATTCAGAAAATACCTCAATGATAATGGTGCAGGTAAGGATACGCCAGTATATCCAAGATACATAGAATTGTATGGACAAGATCCGTTGGTTAATACTAGACCATTTGATGGAATCGTTAGAGTATTATCCAAACTTCAGGATATGGGTGTAACACTTGCAGTATGCAGTAACCGTGAAGAACAAATGGTCAGAAGATTGGTTGAAAAATATTTCACTGACATAAACTTCAAATATATCTCCGGTTATAGAAAGGGAGTGCCTGACAAGCCTAATCCACATAGAATATATGAGATAATAGAATCTGAAGACATTTCTAAAGAGGAAGTGGTGTATTTTGGTGATAAGGATGCAGATGTCAAGGTAGCATATAATGCCCAGATTGATTTGATACTTGTAACATATGGGCAGGGTTCTAAGGAAGATTATGATAATCCTTATCCGTTGAAAGTAATAGACAAACCTGAAGAAATATTAGATCTGATAATTGATGAGATACTAACTCTTAATTAAAATATACTTAAATATTTATTTTTTTATGTATTTCATATTCTTTTTTTTATCATTCAATAAGTGATTATCTTATTAAAACATCAATGCAAATGTTATCAATGGAATATACATTATGTTGTCTTCAAATTTGATTCTGTTGGTTCTGTTGGATATTAATATACCATACTTTGCATTATATTTATTTATGGCCCTTGTTAGTTGACTTTTTGTTTTTTTACCTATTCCTACTTCAATTGGAATGACCTCTTTAAAGTATTTTACAATAAAATCAACGCCTTTTTTATTTGCATCATAGAATAATCCTATGGAATCAGAAGTATTTCCAATTAAATACAACAATTTTGAAGCTACCATATTTTCTATTAATAGACTGAAACATTTCTCTTCATTAATATCATATCTTCCCAACTTATAGTTAATTGATGATTTAATCGTAGGTGTTAAAAAGAAATGTTCATTTGAATTTTTCAATATTTTTCCTCCACTTCCATATGCATTTATGCTGAAAATTAATTGTGTTAACTCTAATGTATTCAATATTTCTTTAACAGTATTTGATGATATTTCTGTAGACTGAGCTATTGTGGAAGGTTTTGTTTTTCCGGATTTTTTTGTAGCCAAGTAAGTGATTATTTGTGTAATTGTGTGTGATGAAACTTTTTTATATGATTTAAATAGTAATAAGTCATCATTAACTATTTTTCTTATTACTTCATTGATATCATCATGTATATCTTCTATGTCTTCAAGAAGTGCAAATGGAAAAGCATAATGTTGTATGTATTTTTTTAGTTCTATTTGTGGATCATTGTTTAAGTGTGCCAGTTCTTTATGGAGTACTTTTTCGAAATCTTGTATTTTTTGTATATTTTCCCCATTGTAATTTAATATTATTTTGTTAATATCGTTTTCAATGATTTTAATTCCGTGTGCCAATAATAAATATTCTCTAAAATTCATTGGGTAAATTCTTTCAATTTTCATTCGCCTTGTTGCATCAGTATTACTTTCCAATTCCAGGGCAGAAGAACCTGTATAAATCATGAAAATGTTGCTTGATTTATCAAACAATATTTTTGCAAAACGGGCCCAGTTTTTATCATATTGTGCTTCATCAATCAAGAGAAATATTTTCTTATCAAGGGATACAGGTATGGTATTATGAAAATATTCAAGATATATATCAAATACTTCTTTTATGCTTGTATTATAGTTAGATAATAGTTCATCAACATCCAGATACAGTATATTCTCACTTTCGATTGAATTTTCAATTAAATAACTGTATAACTGATATAAAATTGTTGATTTGCCAACACCCCTTAATCCAGGCATAATTATAAAACGTTTTGAATATGATTCCTCTTCCATAAATTTATCTATACGGTCAATTATGCTATAATATTTTAAACGTTTATGCATAGCATTAAATTTACCTGCATTAATTTTTAAGTTAATTTCTCTTTGTTGCATTTTTATAAATCTTAACAGATCATCCTTATTAACCAATAGAATCACATCCTTGTGATTATATTATTTAACTTATTATTTAAATTTTAAGTTAACTTCAAAAAAATATATAAAAAATTAAAGATAACTTCAAAAAAATATATAAAAAATTGAAGATAACTTCAAAAAAATATATAAAAAATTGAAGATAACTTTAAAAAAATAATTAAAAAAATAAAGATAACTTCATTTTATGATAAAATATATTAAACTAGCATAGAAAAGAAGAAGTTATACAAAAAAATAGTTCCATACTGCTCATATTAATGAATACATTTTTTAATTATTATTTTAATATATTTAATTAGTGATAATGATGAAAGTGTATTGTTCAGAATGTGGTAAGGCAAACGATAGTGAAAATGTTTATTGCAAAAGCTGTAATGCAACATTAAAAACTGATAAAATAGAATACGGCAAACAGATAAATAGTTTTGAAGAACTTATAACACCTGAAAACTATCAAATATTATGTGACACTTATTTCAGTCCTAAGGCTTATAATGCTATACTTGAGGAAATCATACGCATAGGATATGACAAATTCACATACAATGAAAACAAGTCCACATTGGAAAACGTTTATGATATTGTTGATGAATATGTGACGATATTCTCCAAACATAAGGGTAGTGCACTGGGATACTACGTTGCCAATGAAATATTCATTGATGAAAGATTACCAGAAGCAGAACAGATTGCTACTCTCATACATGAACTTACACATCATTTGTATTCGGAAATATTTGAACGATGGATGATGTATGCTCTGAAGGTTGAAAAGAGTGTTTACCTCGAAGCATTTGTTCTTTTTTCAACCATATTCCCTGAACGCAAGTTCCTAAATGAATATGTTGCACACACCACCGAGGGTCAGTTCATATTACACGGAAGTCAAAACTACGGATCATTCGTACAGATAATGGAAGAAAATAAAATAAACCCAGAAGAGCATAAGGATTTGATAGCTCTTGGCCGTTCAATGTCAAATGATATTGCAAACATTCTTGAATATTTCATTGATGACGAATTCAGGAAAAAGATTATCCAGCAATATACCATAGACAATGTCAGAAGAAATTATGATCAGATAAAATTCGAGGAAAGCCCTGAAATGGAGGAAAACACGAAAACAGAATACATGGGTGCACTTCTGCGCTCAGCATTCAAGGCCTGTCTTGATAAGGAGGATTACTTTAAATATCTTACAACATTAAAAAATGAATTTAAATAGAAAATATATTTTCTAATTCAGTTATAACCTTTTTTTGTTCATCTTCATTGGTGAAAATGTATTTGTCAGGTTCTATTTTTTGATGATTATATAAATCCCCAAGATGGGTGTTTATGTCATTTAACTTTATATTACTGTCCAATAGCTCTTCAATCATCAGCATGATTTCTTCAGAGCTGATGAAATTTTTAGGAATCTTAAGGTTGTTGATTGCTTCATCCGATAGTTGGATTAACTTTTCATAACCAATGTTAGCTTTGCTTATTGAATAAATGATTATATTTCGTAGATTTAATGGAATTTCTATTTTTTCCTTTATTTTATTATCTGTGAATGGGTTGATTTGACATATGAAATGTTGTATAACGTAATATAACTCTTTATCGTATTCTTCATGTATGTCATATATTTCAGCATATTTATATAGTAAATCAGAGTATGACTGCCATTTTAGACCTTGAACCACTTCATTTAATGATTCATCAAGGAGTGTCAATGCAAAATCCTTTAATTCAGAGTTTGATTCATTGTATGTCATATCATAATGTTCCAAATCAAAGTCATAGAATACAATGGAGTATAAACGACAGTGCTTGTTTTGTTCATAGAATTGAACACCTTTTTCTGTGACCTTATAGTAGTTAGGTATCATGGCATCCAGTTCTTGTTCAGACAAATTGCCAAGAAGTATTGTGATATTATCTGCCTTGGATATGCCCTTTTTTAATTCCTTTTGTGTTAAGACCTGGTCAATATATTCATCCGAAGCAAATTTTAATCCTGCCTTATGTTTTTGTCTGCCCGTCAATATTTCTACATACTCTTCATTTACCAGGTATTTACGAACGTCATAGAAATTAATGTTAGTGAATGGTTTTATGAGAAAGTTTTCCTTATCCGAATATAATGGATTGAACATCATCTGCCTAAGAACTGTTGCTGCCGCATATTTAAGACTTAAATCATGATTTGCAGTATCCTTTTTTTCTTTGATATTCCTGAGATTTGGAATGTATATTACTGAAGACTTGTTTAGTTTATTTCCACAGTTATGACAGTATTCGTCAAAGTATAGAAGTTCACTACTGCATTTTGGACAAATAACCCTGTTTAAGACCTGATTGTATTTGAAGGTTAAAATCTGTTCATCTTCATTTATAATTTTATTTACTGACATTGCTTACACCGTTTTTATAAAATATACTGACTATCTATATATTAGTTTATTCTTTTTAATTAATATAAAAAACCTGATGAAAAATATTATATCCGTATAAAATTCAATATAACTATTATAGGAATTGATTTATCATGTCAAATATTAACAAAACTATTAAAGTTGAAGGTGTATCCCATGATTGTAAAACATTAGGTGAATTATTGGATACTTTCCAGGTTAAATTATCCTATTTTATGAATGAAAAGAAAAGATCTTTTTTGCTTGATTTTAATCAATCACCTGTTTTTCATCAATACAACATCATAGATTATTATGAAAATCCATTACATGTATTTTTAGGAACAAATAACACGTATAATATTGAATATGTCCTTGACGTTAGACATCAAAGAATTTACTCAATAGAACATGATAAAAAATCACTGAAAATCAGGGAATATGATTTAGATGGTGAATTGTTAAACATAATTGAATCCGATGAGGATTATGATATTAATGAGGTTATCATAAAATATCTTAAGAGGGATTATTTTTGTTATGATATTGGAGAACTATTGGATGCCTTTAACTTGGACTTTGAAATATCTGATAATCTTAGGGGTCATGTCCTAATAGAAAGAGAAAATCAGTCCTGTGATTATTGTTGTGGCCATAGAATTTCTTTTTGTGATTATGATATGGAAGTGATTAACAACAGAACATTATATGTATTTAAATCCATGTTTGATAATGATACAATTGTTTTCGATTCCGAGCCTCCGATATATTATCTTGATCCTGAAAGACAGTTTTTATTTGTTGAAACAAAGGGCATGGTTGGGATTTGTATTTTACAATTTGATGAAAATAACGAAATAGTTAAGGATGCACATTCCTGGATAGTTGATATGGAAATGTTTCTTCAGTTAACCCAACAGTAGATTCATTTACCCCCACAGTTATGGAATATTTTTTTTATTTATATTTTTTTAAATATATTTTTATATAAAGTACTGTTTATGGATTTGAACAGTTATTGTAACTTTTTTGGAAGATTTTTATTATATTTTGAATATTTTTTTATTAGGATTCTA
>AUXO015312008.1_pt1 | contig 20332 bp, 21 predicted proteins | sample 768731 | NCBI WGS metagenome assembly AUXO01 (sample SAMN02715735, study PRJNA202380) | gut metagenome | biome: sheep rumen | host: Ovis aries | place: New Zealand: Palmerston North
AATGAAATATGCATTGGACCATCTTTTGAATCCGGCCATTTTGACAACACAAACCGCTTGACATCTTCACGATTTCCATCCACCCAAATATCAATATCTCCAGGATTTCTACTTTCAGGTACTGGATACATCAGTGCGTTCCCCTGACCTTTTAAGATACATGAACGAAAACCTGCGTCTGCAAAGAACTTCGTGATTTCATCACATCGATGATTCAGAATCTCATTACGTATTTTAATCTGTTCGACTGCAGCTATCCATTCATACAACAATGCTACTGGTGGTTTCAGTTCCTCCTTATTTAACTTTTCAAATGGTAGAAATGCAACACCCACCACTGCTTGTTTCTTTGAAGCTTCATAAAGTTCAGCCCATTCTTCCACTGAAGGTTCGCGACTTAGCTTTTCCCTCTGCCCCAAAGCGACCTGTACCAATTCGTAGAAAATATCCATGTTTCCAAAACTATCAGCCATATTGCATATCCCAACATACAGCCCATAATCAACGAAGGACTTTTTAGTCATCAATGATTAGAAACATGTAAATAATAATACTTCTTCATAAATACCAAATACATCGCCGTAAGTACACCTGCCTCAATGAATAGCACTGTATACCCGGGCAATGCAATATAGCAAGCACAACATACCGCCTGCAGTCCCATATAGATTCCCGACACTATCAAATGAGGTATACCGAGCTCATTTACCATTATCTGATACGCATGTTTCTTATGAGGTTTCATCAGATTCTCTCTGAGCATTATTCTATGTAATATCGTCATTCCTCCATCCACTAGATATACGACCAGCATCGCTATCCAACTCATTGAATGTCCTCGCAAAGCCAGCATCAATACGAAAAACACTATAATAAAGCCTATCGATAGCGACCCCACATCACCTGCAAAACACTTCGCCTTACGTCTGAAGTTAAAGATATTAAAGACTACTAGCGACAATATAACATAGATTATAAGACTCGACGGTGCAAATCGCACCATATTCTCATTTGCATATAGTATCGCCAGCGACACCACCAAAGAATATCCTCCTGTCATGCCGTTAATCCCATCCATAAAATTATAGATGTTAACAGCTCCGACGCACGCGATAGCGAGGATAATAATCACATGCCATGAGTTCTTCAACAACCCCGAATGATCAAACATCACAAGAATGGCAAAGAACTGGCATATCAACCTGATTTTCGGATCAATACTCCGGATGTCATCCAGAAAGCTAATTCCTGCCAGAGCACTCAATCCCAGCATACATCCTCCCCAACGGAATCCATGCGTAACCGACCACAATGCGAAGGCTATATAAAAGATAATCCCCCCTCCTCTTATCACAGCTCCACTGTGAGAACTTTGGTGGTGTGGCATGTCTAAGATACGTGCCCTTTGGGCTATCTGAATGTAGGAGTATTCAATAGCCAACAACACCATTCCGACAACTGTGTATGATAACAATTCCATTACTTTAGCATACTTTGGATTGATATCCTCAACCCGTCTTTCGCATCTACAGGAAGTGTTTCAATCCCCAACGCTTGTTTTATTTTTTTATTATCTACGACATAATCAGCAGTCAGTTTCCCCAGCCGTTCCGAGTTCAAAGGTAGTTGTAATAAATCGCCAATTCTAGCTCCAAATTTCATTAAAGACCTTGGAATTCTAAGCATTCTGGACTTTCTCCCCATATTTTCGTAAATGATGTCTATCATATCATTCGTAGATACCGGTTCGTCATCGCACACTTCATAAATTCCCGATTCAACATTCTTCGAAAGAAGTTGTTCGACAATAAAACTCACATTCCCAATCGAAGCATAGCTCCTTTTATTTTCAAATGCCGCCAGAGGCCAAGGTAACCCTTTCTTCACCCACTTCACAAGCAAATTCAGATTCCCTTTATTCCCCTTTCCATGTATCATACACGGCCTCAGGATATAAGTATCCCGATTTTTTAACTTTTCACTTTTAACTATTAACTGATTAAGGATGTATTCCTCCGCCTCTTTTTTGCTCCTAGCATATGGCGTATCACCATCCTTCGCCTTTATCGAACTAAAGAATATAAACTTCTTCGCTTTTGACTTCAAAAAAGCATCATATATATTCTTCGTCAGCTCAGTATTAACCTCAAAATACTCTCTTCCATCTTCCTTCTTACATCTAACATCATGCGCTTTCCCTGCCAAATGTATCACTGCATCACAATCAGGCAACTCCCTATCCGACCTGACATCCCATCGAATAATCTCATATTCATCGGATAATGCCTCTACCAGATTCGTCCCGACAAATCCATGACTACCAGTCATCAATATCCTCATTTCACCCTCGGATTAAACTTGTCAGATACTTTATAAAGCTTTTCCCTAATAAATCTTGGCATCAATGACCTAAACAATGGATAAGCAACACCAATATAGGCCATCAAATCACATTTGCATTTCCAGGCTCCTTTTATGCCGACCTTAAATCTGGCCCATCCTACGCGGATATTATTCCTAGCAATATTCCCTGGGGTAAAGCGATAATATAATAATGGTTTGTCTAAATTCATGCACCTCAGCCCACCCGCAACCACTCTAAACCAGAGTTCATAATCATCTTGCCGTGGCCCAGGGTTTTGACTATAACTACCAACTTTCATCAAAGCAGCCTTCTTAAAACAGACAGTTGGATGTATAAAGGGGCATGTCCATACCTTTTTATAAATATTATGCTCAGAGATAGGAACTGTCAAATATTTGCCTATATTTCCTTTTTCATCAATAGTTCTTGCATACGAGCCTGCCACCTCCAAATCAGGATAATCTTCAAATAGCCTTACCATCTCTTCAGCACGGTAAGGATAGCAAATATCATCAGAATCCATCCTCATCACTAGCTCATTCCGGCATTTATTCAAACCAAATCTCAGAGCGGCGCTCAACCCACAATTACGAGACAGTGCAAAAACTTCTAATGTAGGAAACTTGTTTTCCCATTTTTTGATAACCAATTCCAAATCGTCACCTAATAAGCCATCCTTAACCAGCACCACCTGCTCTGGAATAACCGACTGCCCAAAGACACTCCGCAGAGCCTCTTCCAAGAAGGCGGCTTTTTCCCCACTATAAACAGCCATTAATACCGAGAAAGGACACATCGCAGCAATTCCTTAACTTATTATTCGTCACCAAAATCTATCTTAACGCAAAAATGTCGCTCCCTCTTTTCTACGGGAGGTAATTGCATATAGTTCATGCCATACCAGTTCACTAAACAACTTTCCACATCATTGGGTACATACAATAATGATCCTTCAAATTCCGTTTTCTTCAAAGGTAGCCACCATGCAAGCGGTATCATCTCACCCATATACTTTTTGCGTCCTGTAGATAAAGTAATAAATGATAATGGTCTATGTCTTTTCACGAAATGATCAAATATACTGGCCCATTTTTTATGAGATAAAAAAGAAAACACAAAACCAACCGACTTAATGTAAAAATATACCATCCTCGATTTCAAAGATACAGAGAAATACCTGTCAATGATTTCATTGGGATAGTGATAATACGACATAGACGTGCATATTCCCCTTATCAGATTTGATATGGCGGCATCCATCTTTTGTACGAAATGGTTTTCACTAACGTAGTCATAAACAAAGATATCAATATAAATACCTTTTGAATATGGTGCGTTGACATCCTGAAGCTCCCAGAATTCAGTATCCTTTTTATACATCTTAGCGAAAAGCATTTTTGTATCTTTTTGGTCATAATTAGGTGCTTCTAATATATATTTTTCACCTAACGTTTTTCCGAATATCTTCTTGAACTTTTCAAAATCCTCCCTCAGCATACCTAAATCAAGATCATCATCCCATGGTATAAACCCATGATGACGAACTGCACCAAGAGCACTGCCACCTACCAAACCATACCTTATGCCGTTTGCTTCACAAACATTGTGAATATCAACCGTCATTTTGAGTAAAACAGTATGCAGTTTCTCCCTTATCTCTTCGGTAAACTCTACTAATACGTTTGACTGTTTTGACAGTTCAGTCATTATATCACGAGGTTTTCCCATATTGTAACATTTCTAATTATGTCTCTTATCTACATCCATTTCGATTCAGCGCCTATTTCTCTATATATGCCTACATACCCTCTAGCTAAAGTTTCTACGCTGTATTTTTCTATAGCAACGTCCCTCGCCGCGCAGGACATTTTCTTACAATCCCAGCTAATAGAGTCATTTATTACACCCCTAAGTTCCTCAACACAAAATCTGTCAAATATAACTCCAGCATTTGTTCCTTCTAAGATTTCGATATGTGGCTCAATATCAGACAAAATACATGGTAGCCCACAAGATAGTGCCTCTAACACCGCATTAGGAAGTCCTTCTGACAACGAACTTGATATCAATACATCCGAAGCCTGGAGATAATTTAATGGGGAACCTGTTTTCCCTAAAAACATAATCCTATTATCTCCACATGCCTCTTGCATTAACCTTTCCTCTTCAGGTCCACAGCCTACAATCACCAGTTGAATATCCTGGCTTGCTACAGATTTGAATGCATTGATTATCATCCCTACATTCTTACGCTCACTCAGCCTCCCTAAAACCAGATATTTTTTTTTGTCTTCGCTGATTCCTGTAACATTTCGTAATTCCTTCTTCTTATTCTCATCTACGGGGGTGAAATATGATGTATCTACACAATTTGATACGACCTTGACTTTAATATGATAATCATTCTCATATATACTCTTTAGAGCATTGGAACACACCACGAGCGTACCAATTTTCTTGATTATGGCAAGATGAAGTAATTCGAAAGGCTTCTTGAATACGCCCGGGAATTTTTCAACAGATTCATTAGGCTGGTTTCTTAAAGTTGATACCGTCTTAACGTATCCTCCTAGTAACATATTAATAAAATCTGCTCTATACCCTGACGAATGTACTATATCAACATGATTCTTTTTAATATATTGTTTCAATAACCTAACAGCTCGCCATGTTGATCGTATCGGTAGATTAAGTTGTTTAACCTCTATATTATTCTCCAGGAAACGATCTAGCCATGAATCCCCTTCAACCTCTTGCGACAATGTCATGAGCACAGCATGAACACCTTCTATCTGGTTCAGCCCAATTAATATATTAAGAGCCTGATTTACAGGCCCTGCCCCTTTCTTTGCCCGGCTTATAAGATAAACAATTTTCACAGTTATTTTGACAACTTTTCAAAGAGGTTATATTTTTCGAAGACCTTATTGAGATTCTGATCATTCAACTTTAATCCCGAATTGTTATCATTAAACAATCCTATGTCTTGCACGTTTTTATTTGGGAGATATTCTTTTCCATTCGCATTTCTTGTATATACTTTTTTAACTTTCGTCCCTTTTTTAATAGCCATACTATTCCACCAGACATCATCAGTTCTTTGGCATATATTCATAAAAACATTCTTATTCATTACCTCTTCATCAAGAGAATTGGGAGGGTAGAGGACCCCACCCACCCCTGTAGCAAAATTCAGATGACTTGCCTCTATATTGTTTGTCACCCTTTCCCATTCATTATATGGTTTAAGTCTACCTTTGGAATTAAATTCCATACGATGGCAACGGGTACAATAAATAAACTTTGAATCTTGAATAAACGATAATATCAGTCGCTCTAAGACATCATAATCATAAAGTGCATCATCGTCTATCGTTATTATAACACTCTCTGGGTATGCAGACAATGAATAATACAATTTCTTATAAGGCCCACAATCATCACAGAATCTTATTTCAAGCCCACGCTTCTGTTGCTTAATCAAGGAGACGGGTAATGATATTCTTTCATAATTATGGTCCAACCAAAGAACAATCCTATTAGCCTTCATTGTTTGCTGCATAATAGATTCTATTGTCAAACATACATCATATATTCTCTTTCCATAGCTTGTTAAAGACACGACAATTTCATAATCGCAATACAACTCATATGAAATCCCTGGCTCTGTACAATACAGGATTTTATCCTGAAGCCATAACTGACGTTGACTGTATGCAATCGAATCACAGACATCCAGAAGACCTATAGATTTTGCTGCTATTGTCTTAAATCGTGACTTTATTATTGATTTTTTCATAAAAATAAAAATCTGACCATGAGGTGTTATTTTTATCCTTAACATCATAAGGATACTTGTTCTTGATAAATTTTATTAATTGCCACTGATTGGAGTATTCCTTATCAATCCAATCAGAAAATATACGATGTTTAACATGAGGCCGCATACCCTCATTATTTTCATCATTGCAGGAATATATGCATACGTATCGAGTTGAAGACTCAAACAGTCGTTTCATGTAAGTGTCAAAAACAGAATCTTCAACTAAATGATAGATTACATCTAATGATAAAGTAAGTTCAGCCTTTCCGTTAAAATTAAAAGATGTAACTCCACTGCAGATGAAAGTCTTTGAAATGTCACCATCAAATCGTTTTTGGCAGGCTTTTATAGCTTCCTGAGCGATGTCTATTCCTATATAATGTGGATACTTGGCTAATGAAAGTTGATTACCATCTCCACATCCCCATTCAATGACATTATTAATGCCGTTTTTACTTACAAATTCATTTATTACTTCAGACTTAAACACAGATAATCTATTATAAGATCCTGCCCCAGAATTTCCTCCACTAGCATAACGGGATTTCCAATACTTTTCGCTCCCATTAAAAAAATGCAACTGATAAAATCTAAACAACCAAGAAGTAAAAAACTTCAATTTCATAATTACTTTCGCTTTTAAAAATTATAAAAATCTATCTCTGAAATAGATAAGAGCTTGCTTCCTTTCTGTATTTTTAAGTCCCACAAAAAAAACAAATAAAACCGCAGCAATGAAGATTAGGAAGATCCGGCAAACATGCCACAAGCCACATTCTATATTTAATAAAGACAATACTCCTATAAATAGGAGCATGCAGAGAATTACTTTCAAAACCGGATAATAAACATCTCTAATAAATTGCTTGATTGGGAAATCGAGTATTTGTCGAACCATTATAAACTGAATAACACGCCATACTGAATCTGCTACAAGGAATATCAATAGCAACATATATGCAGGACTTCCTGCGTTCAAAAGAAGAAATCCCATAAGAATACATAGGACATTTATCATACAATATACGGTTGTAAAGCGAGCCACTTTGCCCGATGCATTTATAACATGGCTCAAACCAGCATCTGTTACTCCTATAAAAACCAACAATAATATGAAACGGCAGAATTCTAGCGTATTGGGGGGAACATATCCCAACCAAATACGCAGAACAAAGTCCAATTCTATCCATAAGGAAAAAAACGCTATCAGCATCACAAGCATAACATATTTCCCTGCTCTACTTGTAAGGTTGTATACTCTTCTCATGTCTCCAGAGCTGTAATTCTGTATGATTTGCGGGGCTGTGGCACTTAAAAGATTGTTAGAGAAAGGGAGCAAATTGCGCTCAATTGTCTTTGCAAGGGAGAACGCACCATTTATAGATGTTCCAAAAAATATATTAATTAATAAATTACTTCCTTGGTTCCTACCCATTGATGAAATAAAGGAAAGTAAATTATAGGTACTAAAAGAACCTATTTTCTTATACAACCCCCAATCCTTACTGAATCTCCATTTGACAATATCCGGCCAATGATTGTGGCAATAAATGTGGTATGTAATAAAACATGCCATTTTAGTCAATGCAATTATTAAGGCGAAAACTCTTATTCTATTACCATCATAAGAGAGAAGCCAAAATAACAATAACAATTGTACAATTTTAACTGAAATATTAACGACTGCATTTAGTTTGAAATTCTCCACAGCATATAAAAGACCAGAAAATGGTACATTTGCGATGCCTATACAACAAAAAATAACAGCGACTTGGAAAACGAAAAACGCATCATTTTCTTTGCCAACAGCAACATTCAAACAATTGTCTATATAATAAAGGCCAAAAGTTTCTAACAAAAGAAAAATAACGATTGCCATAAGCAGATGCATAACATGGCAAGCATTAAATATCTTATTCACATCCCCATTTTCCTTTCCTTGTTCAAAATTTATAAAGCGATAGGTAGTGCTAGATAAAGAGTCAAATATAAAGCCAAAGAGTGTCACGACCCCACCAACAACATAAAAGAGGCCATAATCAGATACGCCCAATGCTTCCAACGCTATCCTGGAAGTATATAGGCCTAATAACATGCGTAGCAGTAAATTGGCATAAATCACCAATGAATTCTTGGCAATACGCTTATTGTTAACTCGATAATCTTTCACAATTGTTCAATTGAGTCCAATGTCGTACTATGTCAAACCCACTAGTTCATTCAACACATCATATCTTCTATACATTCCATCCATTCACTGATAATGTGTTTCTTTTCAAACCTAGCTGCGTTTTCTAATGACCTTTTGGAATAAAATTCTTTCTTTTCTTTATCTCTTAATATGAGTAACATTGCTTTTACCAACTCTGACTCTTCTTTACTTAGCTCTTCTATACTATCTATATTCTTCTTATAGTCAACAGGTACCAAAATACCATATTCTACAAGTTCCATCTGGGTTGATGACACAGAGAAATCTGAATTTGGAGCCAATATTTCGCGTGGTCCAGCATTGCAATCGGTAGAAATAACAGGAATTCCCATGGCAGATGCTTCTAATAAAACATTCCCTAGACCTTCGTATACTGACGTAAGAACAAACATATCACACTTTTTTATGTAACGATGCGGGGCTTTTATAAAGCCTGGCATTGTGACTTTTTCATCTATTCCTAATGCTTTTACTAGCAATTTTAAAGAATATATCAATTCACCCTCCCCAAAAATTATCAAACGTGCATTCGGGACTATCTTTTGAACCTCATAGAAGGCTCTCACTAGATGCCATTGTCCTTTTTGTTGATGCAACCTGCCTATATTTATAATATACCTGTACCTTTTATCAAATTCTATTATTTTATCAGATTCTTGTTCCTCTAATAATTTACCATCAACATGGTTGTAAATTGTTTTTACTTTGCTAAAAGGAATGTTAAAAGTCTTATTTAAATCTAATCGAACTTTTTCAGAAAGAGATATCGTCAAATCAGCTTTAAGACTTACATACTTAACAATATGCCTACTAATATTTGATTTGTATTTATATGACATATAATTTCTTACAGAAACTATAGCTTTGTCATTTGTTTTAGTCAAAACATTGATTAGGTTCGGTTCTTCAAGAAAGCTGACTGTAATGTCTATAGAGAGTTCCTTCTTAATCTTCCAGACCTTTAATGTTCGCTTTATAAAAAGCAACAACTTACCCAAATATGTCTTTGATTCCGAATTGCCAAGATCAATTAATGTACCTTTATAAGGATAAACTACATTTTTACCATCAAACAACAAAATATAAACATTATAGAACTCAGACAATTCTATAGACAAATTTGAAACACATCGTTCTGCACCGCCACCATTCAGTTTCGTTGTTAATAATGCTACACTTCTCATATGGCTAGTCTGTTACAATTGATTGTTTTAACAGATGAACGATATCTTTTGTAAATTCACTAGCACCTGTTGCATTCATATGTGAACCATCATAGAAGTATTTATCCTGATGTAAGAACTTTGGGTTACTAGAAAAATCTATAAACGGTATGTGACGACTTTCGAAAAAAAACCTTGCAAAGTCAATTCTATTATTATCGTAACCTGTCCACGAGGGCGATATGACCGCTACTAATTGTGTATGTGTGGGGTCAACAGTGACAATAAAATCGTCTACAAATGCTATCTTCAATGAATCTATTTCAAAAAATGACAGAGATTCTTGGAAATTCTCAAACTATCAAACGACTTATGTTTAGGTATATAACCTCTATATTTTAAAAAAGTCTTGTCGTATTTTGTCGTTGTATAATGAGCAGGATTCTGCAACCAACAGCTATTATAACGATACAAAAGGCTTATCATTTTAAACTTCTCGAGTGGATCAACTTGAAGAATGATATTCCTAACAGCATGATTATTATAATGTGGTTTCAATTTGCGAATAGCCTTATGGTTATCTGATTTTTCAAAGTCAAAATGAACTGACACATCATATATAATTAACTTAGGGTTGTATCTTTCTTGAATCATTTTAAGATAACCAAGTGAATTGATTATTCCATAACCCGACTCTCCACAATTAAAGGCCGACATCTGCAATGAGTCTTCAATGATAGCGGGATTATAATGATATTGGGCTCTTGACGATCCAAATATCAAGACATCTTCTTTACATTCTTTTCTTATGTAATCACTTTTACCTGTACTATTTATTATGCTAAATAATGATCCCAATGCATAGTCACAAATAAAAAAAAGTAAAGAGAAAATAATTACTTTAGCAAAAAATTGTCTCATTATTCAGAAATATGCATAGATAAATTGGTCGCTGCCTAAAACGCCCGAAGAAAGAATCAAAACAATTAAAGCCAGATATGTAACCCACCGAACCCATAATCTAGTATTCATCAATAAGGTAAAACGAGATGGGAAATATTCGTCCATGAAATCCTTCAATAATAAAATAACACCCCCCATTGCCGAATAAACAAACGTATTCATAGAAGTAAAAAAAGATGAGTTTGTGACTGTAAACATTCTAGAAACCACATTAATTGTATCCTCAATCGTCGGCATCCTGAAGAATATCCAAGCGAAATTCACCAGCATGAAGGTGATGAATATCTTAATACTCTTACCTAACCAGCCATAATTGCATTTTTGCTGACCGATGGCTTTCTCAATGATTTGAAATACACCATGCATCATGCCCCATACAATAAAAGTCCAGTTGGCACCATGCCAGATACCGATGATCAAGAAGGTAACAAAGATGTTCCAATAGTTGCGCAGTTTTGAGCATTGGCTACCGCCGAGAGGTATATAGACATAATCTCGAAGCCACGTTGAAAGCGAGATATGCCATCTACGCCAGAAATCTGTTACGCTGACTGCGAAATAGGGGCGACAGAAGTTTTCTGGCAGTTCGAAGCCCAGCACCTTTCCTACTCCTATTGCCATCAGAGAATAGCCCGCGAAATCGGCATAGATTTGTATCGTATAGAAGATTGAAGCCACAAAGCAGGTCAAACCCGTATAATTCATGTAATTGGGCATGACGGTATCGACATATAATCCCAATCTGTCAGCCACTACCACTTTCATAAACATGCCCCAAAGCAACATCTTCAACCCCTCAACTGCCTTGCCATAGTTGAAATAAGGTCTTAGCGATCTTAACTGGGGAATCATCTGCGAAGCCTTATTGATAGGGCCAGCAACAATCGACGGAAAGAACGACACGAACAGAGCATATAATATAAATCCCGCTCTACCGGTATCCGCTTGTAATACACATCATATAAATATCCCAAAGCCTGAAACGTATAAAACGATATGCCAACAGGTATTACCCAGTTCAAACCATGCAGTTCATACCTGAACCCGATAGATTCCAACAACTCATATATTGACTCATTTATAAAGTTGAAATATTTAAAAAACAGAAGCGGCAATAAAGAAGCTGCCCCCCCAACCAGATGATTAGTTTCCTCCTTTTCTGACTTTCCAACAAGCGAGCGGCCACATACGTTGATACTGTAACCAACAGCAATATCAGTGCATATACAGGTTTCCAATTCAAATACAGCCCATAACTGACCACTAAAAGAAAAAGATTCCTCACTTTCTGATTTTTGGCTGGTATCACATAATACCCCAAAAATATCAACGGAAAAAGAATCAGGAAATTGAAGGAGTTGTAAACCATTACAATTGAAAAATCACTCACGGAGTTGAAATAACGGTATCAAGAGCATGAACAATTCTTTTCTCAATAGTAAATGCATTAATAGATGGAAGTCAGCCAGTTTTTATACTTCTCTAGTTTACCCTGAACGCACTCCAGATACTTCAAGTGAATCTTCTTAGTCCATTCTCCCTGTTCACCAGTACCAATCGCATAGCGGTCAACAGTATAGATGGGGGTTACCTCCATAGCACTTCCGCAAAGGAAAGCTTCATCAGCCATATATACCTCGGTACGGTCAATGGTGCGTTCAACGAACTTCATTCCAAGTTCCTCAGTCACCAACTTAATCACAGTATCACGTGTAATACTCTCCAGGACACTATCAGTCAAACGAGGAGTAATCAGTGTATCACCCTTCACCATAAAGAAACAGCTGCCAGGACCTTCAGCTATCTTACCTACTTCATTCAGGAAGATGCAGGTATCAAAACCATTACGCAATGCTTCACGCTGACCCACACGGCTATTAATATAATTAGCACCACACTTAATGCGAGGGCTCAAGTTCTCATCACTGATTCTGCGCCAAGAAGTAATGCAGCAGTTCAGTCCTTTCTTATTATATTCTGCAGCCGTCCTTCCGCGAGGAATTGGAGCCACAAACATCTCAACAGGCCCTTCTGAACCCCAGCTGCCAAAGCCATCCACAAACAAGGTCTGGCGAACGCTCAGGTTCTCATCATATTCATTAGCCTTTACGGTATCAACCAAGGCTTTTTGGTAATCCTCTTTTGTGAACTTGCTATCCAGCTGTATCAGTTTTGCAGAGCGAATCAAGCGGTCATAGTGGTCTGACAAGCGGAAAGCATAGAGCTGCTTCTGCTCATCATTCCAATAGCACGGGATTCCCTCGAATACGTTCAGTCCAAACTGTGAAGTAGGTGAAAGCACGTTCACCATTGCATCATTCACATTCATAATCTGACCTTTGAACCAGATCAGTCTGTTTGCCACATCAGTTTTTGCCATATCTTAATTCAATTATTTGTTTCTCATTTTTATTCTTCATCAGGAAGATGAGCAATGCGCTTTACTTCCTCATCATCCATTGCTGCACTCTCCTCAGCACTCATTCCTTCACGCTGGTCTTCATTGATGTTCGCGCTCTGGAATACCTTCAATACCGACCACCAAAGAATCTTGATATCTATCCAAATACCTTCTTTCTTAAACAGATCAACATACTCGTTATCCAGCGTCACCTTCTCATCCCAAGAGTTCTCATTACGTCCTTTGCACTGGGCCAGTCCGGTAATACCACCTTTCACTTGGAAACGTTTCTTATACTTCTTGTTCAGTGTATCAAAGTCGCCCAGCTCATAGGTTACACAAGGTCTGGGGCCAACCACCGATATATTCCCTTTCAGCACATTAAAGAACTGCGGGAACTCATCAATACTGGTTTTTCTGAGGAATGCACCCACCTTGGTAACACGAGGGTCATTATCATACGAGAACAATCCAGTACCCAGATTCTCTGCATTCACCACCATTGAGCGAAACTTCAGCATCTGGAACACGCGTCCATCCTTAGTCCTGCGGCCTTGCTTGAAGAACACTGGACCTTTGCAATCCAGTTTGATGGCAATAGCCACAATAATCCAAACCGGAGTCAGCAATATCACAGCTATCAAGCAGCTCACAAAGTCAAAGCAACGCTTGATAAAGAGATTCAGTTGATACATACTTAGAAAATAAATGTATGGAATAAATCGTCAAATGTCTCTCCCCTCTTGATGAGTTCTGTTTTCCCTTCGCTGATATCCAACACAGGGAAGTTAGGCAGGATAAATGGCGGCTTCATCACAAGAGAGTATGAGCCACAGTTGCTAATCACTATAGCATCTTCGTGAGCCAGCTTGCCAGTATAGTTATGATAAAGCACATCACCTTCAATACAGGTAAATCCCACCATATCAAGATCTTTATATTCCTTCTGTTCACCACCCATAGGAATCACTTCCATTGGAGGATTGATGCCGGTCATACTTATGTTCTTCTGGCTACCCATCACACTGGCAATCCATTTACCACGAACATTCTTGATGGTTTTAATGGTGCCCACGAATTTCATGCAGTCACCTACCACAGCACTACCAGGCTCAATAATCAGTTCCGGCTTCACATCCTTATCTGCAAAGTAATCTGCAAACACTCTGGCTGCAGCCTCTGCATATGCAGTATAGTCAGGAATGACAGACGTGAACTGTGCCTTCAGTGAATCCGCCATCTTACCAAAAAGACCGCCACCAATATCAATGCGCTCAGGAATAATACTCAGACGGTCAATCAATTCTACCATACCCTTCGCTCTGGCAGGCCAGTAGTCAATCTGACGCTTGGCAAAGTGACACTGAAAGTTGATGAAGTGTACATTCTTTGTTTTGGTCGCGAACTCTACAGCCTCTTTGAAATCATCGCTATCGACATCAAAGCCAAAACGGGATACCACACCATCATTCACCTCATAATTACAACGAATTCCCACGGTAATCCGCTTATCAGCATGACGTTCGTGGATAGCCTTAATCATAGCTAATTCTTCACGGCTATCAATATTAACACAGCCACCTTCCAACAGGAACTCTTCAACAATTGCAGGGTTCTTGATAGGGCCGTTCCAGATAATACGCTCAGGCTTGCAGCCCACACGACGGGCAATTTCCAGCTCCATCTCACTAACCACCTCTGCATAACCGCCCATTTCATTCACCAAGCGGCAGAGCTTGGGAGTATAGTTTGTCTTGTAGGAGTAAGCAACATTGAAGTTGGGATATATCTTACCAAAAGCAGTCTTCAGTTCCTGAAAGTTTTTCTTAAACTGTGCGGAATCCAGCAGATAAAAAGCATCTCCGTACTCCTTGCGCAATTCGCCAAGTATGCTCTTATTTATTTCCATTTTCTTTTGCCTCTATGAGTTTCACAATCTGATTTACAGCTTCTACAACCTCCTCATGGTTCTTTTTAAAATATGATGCAGGTTTATTTTGAACTTCTTCTTCAAGTTCACGCATCTCGCGAATTCCCTTTTTGAATACTGCTCTTACCTCATTGAGATCAGTAACAATATCTGTATTGCAGAAACTGCGGCTTACAATCACCATACTTGAACCAAGCCTAACATGCTCTTTCAACACCATAGAGCCAGGCAATGCGCCTCCTGCGAGTGTGGCAATACCGCCAAAGCCAAATGGAATTCCTTTTGCTTTGATCTTCTCTCCTAATCTTTCAACGGTACCATTAGCCAGCAGTTCAAACATGAAATGCATTCCTAATTCCAAGTGCAAGTCATTTAGTCCAAGGAGAATCATATCAATACCTGGAACTTCCAGAATCTCATCTATTAATTCAGCTGCCTCTGCGGTTTCAAGCAACAATAGAGTTTTAGCCCTTCCACCTACCAGTTCAACAAAGTTTTTTACTTCTTCAACAGTTTTAAAGAATGGCAACATGATAATATTTGCACCAGCATCAATGACGGCATCTATCTCATCTTTGGAAGAAGGATAGTCATCCAAAGCCGTGTGAACGGGATTTACTCGAACCAATACTTTCGCTTTATCAATAGCATTCTTTATATTTTTTACATCTTCTACCGTATGGTGGTTCTGAACAGTGTCCAATCCCCCCTGTCTGGAATCCTTCCCAATAAATTCCATGTCAATAAATATCCAATCAACACCTGCATCCTCTGCTATCTTTGCAACTGCTGGCTTGTTGGTTATATACATTAACTTCAATGCCATATATTTTACTCTTCTTTAATCATTAGAAATTCAGAAAGCATCACTTTTCTAATATTAATTTCCTTGCCTTTCCGTTATAAATCACTTTCATAAGAGTATCTGGTAAGAATTTTATTACTAGTCTGGCTACAGGGAACAAAGATTTATATGGGGAAACACCATACAATTTATAAATACCTTTTTCATGAATCATAAATTCCATCAAAGCATCTTTCCAATTTGCTCTGCGATGATATATATCATCTTCTCTCCTAAACTTAAGAAGTATATCATCAATATTGTGAATCTTGTAGCCAGATACTAAAACATCAAACCACAAAGCCAAATCCTGAGTTGTCCTATATTTGGGGTTATACGATATGCCGTCATCAAAAATCTTTTTTCTCATCATGACTGCCGGATGAGCCAACGGATTCGCCTTGTAAATACTTCTAATGGCATCTTCGGTAGATGTAGGAAATCTTCGTATACTTAAATTACAATTATTACTAGAGAACTCCTGGATATTACACCCGACTATGGATATATCTGGATGGTTATCAAGGAATTTTGATTGTATTTCAAATCTTTCTGGTAATGATATGTCATCGCTATCCATCCTTGCTATATAGCCTGATGGTATCTCGCTTAAACCATATATTAATGATTTTGTCAAGCCAAGATTCTGCTTATTTACCAAAAGTTTCAGCCGTGATCCAATTATTATTTTCCATTTTTTCACTATATCATATAAATCTCCACCTATTTCCCCATCAAGCACTAGGACTATTTTATCTGGTTTACAAGTTTGATCCGACCATATACTCTTAATAGCTCTATCCAAAAAAGGTGCTTTTTCGGACTTATAAACAGACATAAGAACAGATATCATATTTTCAATACTAAAAATTAATATTTACTATTCTCATCTACCTCATAAGCATCTAAAATTGTATCCTTTGTCAAATTGATAATTTTGACACCCTTTTTCTCTGCATACTTGGCTATCTGATAGTGTATTTCTGTAGCAATACTATATTTAAATAACATATCTCTAAGTAATGTAGGACATTTTATTTTCTCCCCTGTCTTATCATATGCATGCGCTATGTATCTAGATGCGAACAAACTATAATCACAGCCTAGAAGGTATATCTCATGGTAGCCTAAATAAATCGCTAATAATATTGCCCAACTTACCACATTAAAAGCATTTGATATATTTTTTTTAAAATCAATACTTTTTCCGCATTTATAGGTACTAGAAAGTGGGCTAAAATAATAAATTGTGGATTCTCCTTTATATAAATCTAACTTTGGACCCATTTTTACAGTAAAAATATGAGGTATTTCTGGATGAAAACTCATCAGACCATCAAACCTCTCTTTCCATTCTGGTTTAGCATAAATATCATCAGCAACCATATAGTAGGTTGGGACTTTGTGTCCGACATCTCCCATTCTCCAGTGATCATTCATCACAATTGTGTCTCCATTAAGATTGTCGAAGTTCACTTTTTTCAAAGATGGACCATTTCCGCATATATAACACTTATCCGATTCCTTATAATTTATTAGCTCAACATTTTTCGCAGTTAACTTTCTCCATTTTTTATATTTTATGCTATTCATTATTTCCTTAATATTAAGGCCAATATCATAAAAAAAGAGAGCCAAGCGAAATAATCCAACCATTTTATCTGCCATTGTATATTACTTTTTTATAATAGTCAATATAATTATCTGCCATTTGATTTATATTAAAGCGTGAAGCATATTTTTTGATATCGTCTTCAGACCATTTTCTTGAAAATAGCTCCACAACTGCTTGTGCTACGCTCAAATTTGTACGGTCTTTTATTCCAATCATAGCAATTGGAGCAAAAATATCAGGAAAAGCATATATATCTTTATGAGCTATGCAAGGTTTCCCAAATGACATACCTTCTATCAGACTTAAGCCAAACCCCTCTTCATAGCTTAACAATGCTACGCCATTTGCTTGCTTATAATATGATGGCATCTCTGATTTATCAACACTTCCACAAAAAATCAGATGGTCAGACTCTTTACTTTTGGATGCCATCATCTTAACATCATAACCCGGTTCAATATTCATTCCGATAAAAAGAATATAAAGAGAACATCTCAAATTATCAGGTATCATATTATAAGACTCTATCATCTGTTGCTGATTTTTATTGAATGAGATGTTGCCAACATATAATAGAACTTTTGAATTTTGAGGGATACTGTATTTAGAAAATATGTCAACTTCACGCTCATTCTTTTTTATAGGAAAAGAGTATGCATTCCCAATTACCATAACATTATCTAGATTCTTGTCTGTATAGAGATTCCCAATGTCCTTTTTTATACCTGAAGAAATAACTGAAATCGGTATATTTTCGCGAATTATTTCTTCCAGAAAATCACATTCATAATTTTTACATGATTTTTCTATATGAATTGTTCTTGAAAATGAATTCAAACCATGTAGTGTAAAAATAAACTTACAATTATTCTTCTTGAACATTTTTACATAGAGCGTATTATAAAAATCACACCCATGGCAATGAATCATATCATAACCGCCATTCCTTATAACATTCGACAAATACCCTAACTGTATCCACCTATAAATAGTATTTAACAGTTCATGGAATGACATTTTGTATTTTATGACAAGTCTTATAAGAGTAATGAGACTATGGTTTTTATAAATATGCCGAAATATCAGACACCATGTATTTGAAATAAAATTTATATTATCATATTTAAAACTATCGTACATGTATTTTGACACATAGATATCCACTTGTTCTTTTTGGGCAATAGATTTTGCAATATCATATACCATATATCCAAATCCCCCTTTATCATTATTGAATATGGGTATATCACTACATGCTAAATATGGAACAACAAATAGTACTTTCATTTGAATCATTGACTTTTTATACCTACTTTACTCCTATTCATTACAAGAAAAGTGATAATCATTGGCATCACTAAAGAAAGAGATTGAACAAAAACACTCATTATTACTGCAATTATCATTGGTCTTAATTGTCTCTTTCCCCATCCGTAAAAAATACAACAAAAAACAAATATAGATCCAATTAGCCCATATTTTATTGAATAGAACCATATCATTGGCAAATAAACATTTTTATCAGATATACTTATTGTAATATTCTTCATTACCTCCGGATGACTCAAAATGTAGTCTGAAGGATTTGCAGCTATTACTCCCAATATTTTTTCTAAAAATGGCATATTCATGTAAACATAGTAACCTGCAGACACTCGGACGTCATCTTCAAAATCAGTATTACTTATTTTATTTATGCCTAATGCGAATAGTTCAGAATTCATTACCCAAAAGGCTATCGCTATAATCAAAAAAAATGACAAAATCTTGTATTTGCGTTTTACCCTTTCATCAAATGACAAGAAAACAAACCACATCGCAGCTGTTTGAAAATAGCCATTTGAAGAGGTTGAAAGTAGAGTAAACAATGATATTAGCATTGCATATTTCAAGTTCTTTTCGATAAATGTAATTGCTAATGGAAATAACATATACGCAGCATAAGCTGCAGGTTCAACAAAGAAGGAGACTGGTCTAATTTTAATTTTGTCAACATATTCCTCATTCATCATAGCAGACATTTTCATAAATGGTAAAGTAATTGGGGTAACCGTCTTCCCAAATAAGAAAAAATTCACAATATGATAAAGTAAGCCCGCCATACAGACAAATCCTACAATATAAAAGCCGCACTTTACCTTTTGATAATCCAAACACGGGGCAATTACCATTATTAACACAAGCGGTAATAATTTGTCAATTGTGGCATTAATCATATATGATGGAGCAGAGCCACCTACTGCCGCTACAACAAACTCATGAATAACAACATAAATAATAAACCATCGCAGAGGCAAGCATTCTTGAATAGGATTTGGTTTATAATAACATCTTATCCCTGCAAACAGTAATAGCCAATCTCCTATGGAAAGGCCTGGTCCTTCATATTGTTTTAAGATAGGATATAAAACAACAATAGTTTCTAGACCTCCAAACTTTCCTTTGATTAGTGTCTTATACAAATTCATAGTGTAATGTGTTTTACCAAATCCATGGCTTTTTGGTACTCTAGGGGTGTTCCAATATCTATCCACGTTCCATTCAGCGGATAGCGTATAACCTTCTTTCCTTCGCCTATCAGTTTCTCAACCAAGTCCGTAGCATTAAAGAAAGTATCCTCTGGTATCTCATCCAAGGCACGACGCTTTATAAGATAAATACCAGCATTAGCATAATAGGTATATTTGGGCTTTTCCAAAAGTCCGTGTATGTTACGCCCTTCCAAATCCAATATGCCATAAGGTATTGACACATTATAGGGTATCGCTGCTACCGACATCTCTGCATCGTGCTGCTGGAAATGCAAATACAGGTCTTCATAATCAATATTGGTGAACACATCGCTATTCATCAGCAGTACCGTGTCGTTATAAAACTTTGGAACAAAGCGAATACTACCAATAGTTCCCAAAAACTTCGGCTCGCGCACTGTCTGGATCTGTACGCCGTTTCGAGGCTCCTTGAAGTGTTCTTCAATTTGCTCCTTCAGATAGTTTACTGTCACGGAAATATGGCT